>Ga0308171_1000086_pt1 | contig 289954 bp, 218 predicted proteins | sample PhyGR1_FD_202135 | JGI IMG/M metagenome (GOLD analysis project Ga0308171, IMG submission 202135) | Phyllosphere microbial communities from UC Gill Tract Community Farm, Albany, California, United States - DLSLSG.R1 | ecosystem: Host-associated > Plants > Phyllosphere > Unclassified | place...
CCTGCAGCGGCAAACATAATCAGCCAATCCGGGAACGAGATGCCGGGCGCAACTGATGGACGGACGAATATCGGTAGGGCGGGAAAGATAGCAGAACACAGGGCTCTGGAATACCTTCTTTTGCAGCTATACTTTCCTACCTGTTTACTTAGGGTTAGTTTAGGGTTTAGTTAGGTTTAGTTTAGGTATAATATAGGTTATAGCTACACTAAACCTAACTTATTACTAAGCTAAATATAGACAAAAGCTAACCTAAGGAATAAAGCATCATTAACTCTTCGTTATTTAGGGAAAGGTGGTTCCGCTCGGGGACAACGCTCCGGCTGCTGACAAAGGTCTGCGGGAACATCCGACTGCCCTCCCAGCCTGCTTCGTACCATGGTCGGGGCTGGTTTAGCCTCTGAACGTCTTGCGTCCGTGGTGAGTCCGTGTTGTCTCCGATTCTAACCCTGCGCCCACCCCGATGCCAACACGGACAAATGGCGTTCTGAAAGCGACCGTGTCCCGTGGAGGTCACGAAAAGGGGGCCAACGCCAATCCGAACTGCAGCCGAAAAACTCCGCAGCAACGCAGCAAACACGAAAACAACTTGGAAAAGCATACTATCAAAGGCGCAAAAAGAATGCAAATACACAATTAGAACTCACCCCTCCCCTAAAAGTTTATATCCTATCATTATGTCCTGTTATAAGTCAGGTATCAAGATATAATTGAATCACAGCTAAAAACATCTTATTCAATTTAAAAGAGGATAGGAATGATTTCTTACAGGAAGTTCATTCAGTTTTTAAAACGTCAAGACAATAACGAGATCCACAAGCTATACCCACTAAACACAAAAGCTCCGAATCATCCACTGCGATTCGGAGCTTCATTTGCGCCAGTTTACCTATTCTAATCTCTTAATGCTGTAAGATCAGCCTTAGGCTTGGGTAGGTTCATGTTTTTAATTGCCAGACGACAGGCGTCAACCATTTCCTGCGTCATGGTATAGGTATACTTTCCATAATCGTCGTACTCCAAGGTACCAACGAAAAAGAATCCGTATTTATCAAAGAAATCTGTCAAATCCAATTTGGCCACTTCGCAGGCTGTTTTAACAAAATTCAGCTGATGGACGGCAGGATTACGCTCACCCATCATGCGATCGGAACTCCAATCTGAACGCTGTCTTCTTGGTTTATTCATGTTCTGCTGACGGAAAGCCTCAAATAGATCGGCATAAAAATCGGGGCGTTTTCCCTCACCCTCAAAATAGAGCTGTAACTGCCAAAAAGGAATCAAACGATCGAACACATCCGGATCGGACAAATAAGAAATTCGTTTTTCAATAATATTGGTCTTCGCTTTCTCAAAATTGTTCTGCTCTGAAACCCGAGTTTTATTACCAAACGAACGTGTTACATATAAGGAGAACAGGTTGTTGCTCACCTCACCCAAGCCACCCCAATTAAACATTGGACGTGTCTGGTGTACGTGGCCCACCTCATGACTGAAACCCCAGCAAGGATCCCCTCTAATCACCGATTCTGGCGTTACCACCATCTTCATCGCGTAACCAACCTTATCGCCCATATAGGCAACACCATCTCCATCACGAAACATGTAATAATTATAATTCACCCGTGCTAGAATACGATTTTTGGGGACTTTATTATACTTCTCCAGTCCCATTAAGCGATGTTGTCTATACACCAGCGAATCGTAATTACGAATCAGTTCGACACCTTTTCCATAAGCATACTGTTTCAATGCCTCTATTGGATAAGCCGTTTGAATATGCTCACCTTTTGCATCCATAATCGGAAATACAGCGTGATCGATCAAACTGTCCCACTCCTTATTACCCTGTTTTTTAAGATCAAAGTAACCGTTTACCTGTCCTGTCAGAAAATGAACCGTAATCGGATTTTCCTTTTCAGGCTCTTCTGAGAAATAATCGATATAAGCTAAACTTCCATAATCATTGAGCTCGATAATATTCACGCCATTGTGCAATCTGAATTCCTGTTTTTCCAGCCCCCAACCTTTCGGATCCTTTGTCGGCTCCTGCGGATTAGGAGCTTTCCGCAACCAATTGGGCACAACAAGATTTACCTCTTTGCCTGTTGCAATGCCATCCACAATAACGATATGCTTTCCTTTGGAGAGATACACACCGGTCATATTTTCATATTTACTATAACCATCCCCAATACTTAATTGATGACCTAATGTTGTCGGATTCAACAAGGCATAATAGGTTGCATACTTATACTCCTTATTATAGTTGCCATCAAGTATAGACTGCGCGACCCGGCGTAGTGTTGTATCAGCAATCTGACTGAGCTGTTTTTTCTTAATCCCTTTTTTTAGTGTTAACGCCAAAGGATCTTCGAATATAGAAAGATCAGCATAAGCTTGTTTGAAATCCTGAGCCGTTTGAGCCTTCAAATTGGCGCTTAGCAATAGACCTAGCCCAAAGGCGATAAATTTTCTTTTCATCATTAATTCAGAGATACAATAGAAATCATAATTCCATCTTAACAAAAAAGGAGGAGTATTATTTCACTCCCCCTCTCCATACATTAAGTTATTCAATAATCTAAACGCAACGCGTCCTACTTCGCATTTGGATTTTTCGTCGCTTTCAAATGAAGTTCATAAATATATTTCCCTGCTTTGTATATCTTCGTGTTAAAACGAATATTAAGCTTAACAGGCTGATCATATGTCAAGTACTTCATATCTGTTGGCGGGTTCCAGTTTTTAGTATCCGCATAGTCTATTGATTGAATCCATTTCGATTGAATTCTGTAATAACAGTTGATCCCGTTTGACTGACTATCCCAATATACATCCGGGAATCTCACTTGCGCATAATCATAGACCACAGCTGTGTCTGTAACGGTCGTTTTATAAGCGAAAGTCGCCAATGTTTTAAGGAAATCATTGCCAGATGGCCTTCTGTCCAAAGCACTACCCGGAAATAATGCTCCGTTTTTGTCGTAAACCTTCAATACAATTTGATTTGGACCGTCTGCTACGCGTTTAATATTTAATGTTAAACTAGTGCTCTGCCCTTTGGTTTGATCAATCCATTGGTCATCATAAGGGAAACGGATACCTGTTTCGCTATTTGCTTCAACCGCAATAAAGTAAGGCACATTTTCATACGTATATTCTTTTACCGGAGACAACTTGATCGTTGTTATATTCTTATAATCTTTTGTACCTTTTGGATTTTGCACACGTATATCAACCTCATACTCCCCCGCAGGGACATTATCAGTCGCTTGAGTGAACATAAACTGACCACTTTTTTCTAAAACAGTAAACGGTAGTCTCTTCTCTATACCTCGTTTGTTATTAATCAATTCAAGTGTTGTATCTGTTTTAGGATCATATTTCTCCTTCCAAACAGTGACGTCGTATTCCTTAAAAAAAGTCTCCTCCCTTTTTCCTGTTGCCTTATTACGAATATCCAATAAAGTTACCGTAAATGGTGGTGTTGAGGCGTCCGGAATAATGCCAGTTGCTATATAAAACGTTCCTTGATCTACAGCAATCGGATTAGATCCATAACGAATATTGTCACTTAGATAGCCGACTTCAATTTTCTTACAACCTGCATACATTAAGGATGCCAATACACCGATGTATACAAATATTTTATATCTATTTTTCATATCAATACCAATTAAATTTATCTTCTAAATGCCCAAATATGCTGGTTGTTCAATACATGCACGATGCCTGTTGTTGAAATAATGCCCGACGTCTGACAGAGCAATTTGGTGTCATTGAGATTTGCTTTTCCTGAAGGATCAGATAATAAGCCATTTTTCATAACATCACGCTCGCCATAGATCTTGGTTAAATAAAGCAATTTAGGTCCTTGAGAAATGACACCATCCTCCAAATAATCATCACTACTTGATTTTTCCAAGGTCACCAAGAGTTTTGTCATTGGTTCCTGTGTCTGATATATAGTTCCCATTTCGGTTAAATTATCCCGAACGATACGATCAGAGAAAAGATAAACACTCATCGTGTCCTGGAGCATTTTTTGTGGATAATATTTAAACAATGAATCCAGATTAAAATTAAGTCGTTCATCCTTTTTACGCCATTCATTCTGTTTCGCTAACAGGAAATTACGAATGGAATAATTTGTTGGGACAAAAAAGGTTCCCGCGCTGTTTACTTTATCTTTTAGTCCAGCTTTATCGATAATCATCAAGGTCGTATCAAATAAGTGCTGTGGATGCGATTTCAAGAAATCATAGGTTGTCATATTGACATGTGGATCACTTACGCCACCATCTATTACCGCTTCTTTTTTACAACTAAAAATTGTTACCAAAGCAATAATACTTAAATATATAAATGTATTTTTCATGTTGATTCGCTTAATATTTACCCATCCAATAAGGATTCTGTGAGATTAATCGGTTCGAGTTTAAAATGCTGTTCTCGATTGGGAATAGATAACCTTTTTGTTCCATACGCGTAGCATCCATACTCCAGGAAGCCAGCTGTACGAAGAGATTATTATTTTTCGTTTTCCAGGCATTTCGAACAATATCAAAATAACAATGACCCTCACCAATCAATTCACGTTGTCTTTCTTTCAATATATCACGCTTTAGATTTGCGCCACCACTGCTAATCATGGTTTTGGCGCCGGCTCTGCTTCTAATCGAATTGACGGCCGTTAGCGCTTCACCATCCTTTCCAATTGCATTTAAAGCCTCTGCTTTTAGCAAGATCATATCGGCCAATCTAAAAATCACCAAATTACTTTCAACCCTAGGATCCGAGTTTGTCGCCGCATTTTTGTAGACAATATCAGAATACTTCATTAGCGAATTACTTTGCGAATTGGTAATACTCCTGAAGAAATCTGTTCTTCTGGTATCACCATCTTCCTCCTTACCATACATTTCCTCTAATTTTGTATTAGTCACATAATAGACTGGAACCAACGACGGCATATTTACGTATATACTGCTACTTACCGTAATAAAACCCACTGCACCTGAAAATACCCCCATCCCTTGATAAGACGCAGATTCATTTTCCGCATCCTTATTTGTAAACACGAATATGTTTTCTTTCGCGCTCGCTTCCTTAAAAACATTACGGACATTTCCTTTTGTCTGCAATGCGAAGAGATCTGGACGACTGATAATAGAGTCCGCGTATGTTACCGTTTTCGCGTAGTCATTTTGCCAGGCAGTCGCATGTGTTAACAAGGCCAAAGCTGCAGCTTTATTTGCCCGACGACGACCAAGCCCGTCAACCCCTTCCCAAGTCAATAAACTTGAGGCTTTCTGCGCATCACTAACAATAAACTTCAAGATCTCATCGGTCGACGTACGGCCAATCAATACAGCCTGATCAGCTGTCTCCGTTGGTTCAGTTTGTAAAGGTAAGTCACCCCAAACCCGTGTCATATAGAAATAGGAAAGTGCACGCATAAAATATGCTTCACCAAGAAGGTAGCTTTTGGTTCCAGCTGAAAATTTATCTTCCGAAATGTCCGGAATCCTCTTGATAATCAAATTAGCTTCATTTATGACTCGGTACCAGTTTGTCCAATTAAGCCCGCCCCCTTCTCGATAGGGCAATTTAAAGCTACCGCTCGTATAGATATCCGAATGCAATGTACCCTCGCTGGTTGTCAAAATTCCAACAGGGGTATCTCCCCATGCGAAAAAAGCTTGGTTCGTCACCATGGCTTTTCGGAATAAACTGTACATTCCCAACGTGGCACCCGTAAAGTCTTTTTCATTCTTCCAAAAGGTATCCGCATAGGTATCATTAATTAAATTATTCTCCAATTGCTTGTTACATGATCCTAGAATCATAGCGGAGAAAAGAGTCGCGACTACTCCTATCTTTTTATATGTTATTTTTAAAATTTTCATGTTGCTAGCTATTAAAATTCGAATTGAACACCTAAAGTATACTTAGATGGCAATGGATAACCGTCACCATAATCAAAGCCTCTCGCATCAACCATTTCGGCATCAACACCTGAGAATTTTTGGAACATATGAACATTATCCACTGTACCATATAATCTGAGTGAATTAATTCCTAAACGATTCATCCAAGGGTTTTGACCTTTATTGAAACGATATGCTAAGTTGATATTTTTGATGCGCACATACCATCCTGGCTCCATAAACATCGATTGACCAGCTCTCCAAGCATACAATCCCATATACGGATTTGCTGCAGGATATCTAGCCATATCGCCCTCTTGCTGCCAAAAATCATACTTATCTAAATCTCCGATCGATGCTTTAGATAGGTCTTTAGGATTTCCATAGAAGAATCCATTGGACATGCGTCGTGCAAAAGTACTGTTGATAATATCTCTTCCTAAGGTGAAAGTTGTTAAAACTTGTAAAGAGAAACCTTTATAAGTAAAATTATTGATAAAACCACCCGTCACTTTCGGGTTCGGATCGCCAAAAAAAGTCATATCGTTTTCACCAATCGCGTCTGAAATCTTATAATCACCATTCACATCTACCCAATTAGGATATCCCGGCTTAAGTGTACCCCATTTTGTTGCGCCTACCGCTCCAGTGTATGGGTTTACGATAATATCATTGGATGAACTAATGGCTCCATTCACAAGGTAACCATAAAACATATTCAAGGGTTTACCCACCACATACACGCCTTGATCATAGTATAAGTCTCGGTTACCATTAGGCAATGCTGTAACAACGTTTTTGTTAAATGATAAATTCAATTGTGGAATCCACTGGAATTCTTTACTTTTTTCAAATACTTTCCCTTGGATATTAATCTCGATTCCTGAGTTCCGCACTCCTGCAGCATTCGTAAAAGTTTGGAGGTACCCGGAGTACTCCGGTATCCAGATTTGCAACATTTGCCCTGTTGTTGTTCTAACATAAGTATCAAAATTGACTATAAGTCTGCCTTTTAATAAGTATGCATCAAATCCCGCATTCCAAGTATCCGATTTCTGCCAGGTAATATTATCATTGGTTATACCCGAATAGTTTGGAATAACTGCCGTACCACCGCCGTAGGTATTTCCAGAGTTACCAGGATAAGACCCATCTCCAGCAATAAACGCATTATAACGATCATTATCACCGATGCTACTTTCATCACCCGTACGTCCCCAGCTGGCGCGAAGTTTCAATTCATCTACCCATTCTTTGGATTCCATAAAAGGTTCTTCCGAAACAATCCATCCAGCTCCTACAGATGGGAAATACCCCCATTTGTTATTCTTACCAAATCTTGAAGAAGCATCCGCTCTCCATACTGCATCCAACAAATATTTACTTTTATAATCGTAATGAAACGCACCGAGGAATGACAACTTTGCATAGGTCGATTGATCAGAATATCCATTTAGGTTTTGAGCACTCACACCTTTAATTACTTGAATATTGTCATTTGGGATATCCTTTCCTAACAAATACAAGCCCTCATTTTTACGCGTCTCATATTCCTGAACTGCCGTAGCCGTAAAGTTATGTACGTCATTTAAGGATTTTGTCCATAATAAAGAGTTTGTCAACAAATATTTTCTGTACTGGGTATAAGTCGATTTCGCATAGGCTAGACCATCAGTATTTAAAATAGATGGTGAAGCAAAATCATTTTTTGCCGTAGAATAGTTGATAATACTACGCGTGCTTAAACGAAAATCTTTTAAGAAGGTATATCTTAACTCACCAACTCCACTTAGGTCTACATTGATATTATCGTTGCGCTGATAGTCATAGGGATTCACAATACTGTTGATATCGTCTTGACTCATACCAAGCAATGATGTTGGCATATCCACTGGATTAATAGCAAAAACACTGCGGTATCTATTAGTTTTTAAGAACTCCGTACTGCCTTTACCATCCATTCGTCTGTTGGTCGAAGCCTTGAAGTTGGTCAGAAATTCCAATTGTTTGGTGATATTAAAAATCAAATTACTTGTAAAAGAGTAGCGCTTTAGACCAGTACTTTTTACAATACCTTTTTCATTATACATCCCGCCGCTGACCCTATAGTTTAAATTCTCGGTAGCCCCCGAAACGGAAAGGTCATAGTTTTGTACGTACCCAGATTGATAAAATAAGTCCTGATAATCATTGTTATTGTTAAATGCTGGATTCAAACTATCTGTCAATAGCTGAGGTATTGTTTGAAGTTGAGCATCATTCGCAAACTTATAAATCAATTCGAGTTTCTTTCTTCTTTCTGCCGCACCGATCAATGTAGCAACAGTAGCAGGTTTAGTTACATAACCCTGATAGGTATTTAAGCTAAATTTGGGTCGTCCCAGCTGACCACGCTTTGTCTTTATCAATATAACACCATTGTTCGCTCTCGCTCCATATAGCGCGGCTGCCGATGCATCCTTCAAAACGTCAACAGACTCGATGTCATTGGGGTTTAGACTTGCAAGAAAGTTGGTTCCAGTAACATTAAAACTTTTGATTTCATCTTCTGATGTAGGAATTCCATCAATGACATACAATGGGTTACTCGTCAAATTGTCTGCATCAAAATCATTATTGGAACGGGGAATATTGGTATTTCCGCGAATGACCAAAGAGGTTTTCATACCAGGTTGTCCGGTAAAGTTCTGCACGTTTACTCCAGGTAACTTTCCCTGAAGCAACACGTCGATACTAGCAGCAGGAAGATTCTCTATATCTTTGCTTGTCACACTCGCAATCGAACCGGTACTTTTTTTACGATTGATGGTTGTATAGCCTGTCACAATCGCTTCTCCGAGCTCGTTACTTGATTCAACTAGATTCACTGAGACATTTTGCCTCCCTCCTAGAACTATCTCCTGCGTCTCAAACCCAACGCTTTTAACAACCAGAATATCATCTGATTTGGCTTGAATTTCAAATGTTCCTGTACCATTGGTTGAGGTGACAGATTTTGCGTTATTTTTAACAAAAACCGTCGCCCCAGGCAGAGGTCGATTATTGTTTAGTACTTTTCCCGTTATCTTCGTTTGTGCAAAAGAGAATAACTGGAACAGCATTAGGCTAAATAGAAGCGGGATTATTCTCGTCCACTTCCTTTTGGTGTAGATGTCCATTTCCATAAATTGGGTTTGGTTTATAGTGTTCTTTTCGACACTAAAATCTTCCAATTTATCAATATATCAAAACCTCGATTTTGCTGAAAATGGTGCGTAACAAAACACAATCGATTGCGTTTTGTTACGCAATCGATTTCGCTATTTTCAAAATGTTAAAAAATCTTAATTTTTTTGTAACGTCAAAAACTTTTTCCATAAAATATATTGCATTTTGTCCATATATGCAGTAATTCCTTAAACCAAATGCTCATCAAAGAAACTCCACAACGTACGTCCGATTATCGCGCCAGGTATTGTACGTACTTTTTCCAACTTGATTAATCACGTAGCCAAAACCCCGATCAGGGCCGTTTGATAAGCTGTTGTTGCAAATATGTTTGAGCCTTACGCCGGGTTTGACCGGCACTTCCACCGAACTTTCGATCCGAATCGGATTGACCAGCACATCGTATATTCCAAATGCATAAGCCTCATGTTGCACTACTTCATTGGCAACTTTGTAAGCTGCAAAGCCGTCACGTGTACCCTTCTCACTTCGATAGGCCGCCTGATTCGGCGCGTCATAGGGGCTTTCACATTGAAAGAAGTAAGTCCGGCCATAATTACCGGTCCAATAGGTTTGATACTCCTGAAAATGCTCATTGAACAGAGCATACATGGTCATATAGTCTCCATTGACCACCAAACCATTGCGTGTCGTATTAATATCCCAGCCAACACTTCCCTTCACACCGTGATCGGCACGCCATATCCAAAAGTGGTCGCCAATCACATCATTGCTATTGATAACAACCGATTGGTCTACATGGACTTTATCAGCCCGAAATCCGCCAACACGCAGAAATAGATCCGCCAGCAGAGTTGGGTTATCGGCATGTCTTATCCTACTTTTTTCCGGACCGACCTGAATCAAACTATGCGAACTATAATGTGCATCAAACATCAATGAGGCAACCGTAACACCCGGGACATCATCTACGGCTATTGCAGTATACGGATTGGCCGAACCGGGGATCAGGGTCGCCAAACCAAGTCCGAGTATGATGGTATTGGCCTTGCTGACATGAAGAGGTTCGGATAACTCATACATGCCGGGTGTAATCAGCAGATGCTTTCCTGCCTGCAGCTGCCGGTTCATTTCCGCTGCTGACACACCTGGTTTCACGACATAGAAATCTTTTTCTATGTCAATGATATCACCCGCTCCCATATTATCCCGCGTATAGGATACGCCTGTATGATTATGTTTCAATGCGGGACGGAAAACCTTGTAGCGCCCATCTTGATCAAAAAATACAAAGGGCTTCTCCCGGATAAGCGGTGTCGCCGGAATGATGGTTACATTTCCCCCTTTTGCCCAATTATTTTGATAAGTACTTTTATCGACAGTTGGCCCAAAGTCTACGCCCTGAAAACAGTAGTTGTATTTAATTTCTTCAAACTTCCCTCTTCCTTTATTTAAAAATGAGTTACGTGTATACCATTGCTGTTGATTTTTAGAACCTGCGGCCGCTTCAAAATAACAATCTGCCGTATAGCCACCACTGACCCATCCATTTGCCCATTGGTTGCGGACGACCCGTGTGGAATAAATACGCCGCAGGGGTGCCGCCTGTGACACCGCCCATTTGAAGGTTTCTTCTTCCTCATAGCTCTCCGGACCAATGACAGACAGATTCTCGGCAGACCGCCAGAATGTACAGGTTCCATTTCCGTTGGCGAGATGGGGCGGTGTATGTATATTGGAAACGGCAACATCATAAGGCACCTGACCCAATCCTGCGATCTGTACATAAAATGGGATCTTCAATAGCCCGGCATCCTTATAGTCGCCCGACTTAAAGAGCAGCGCATAACGGTTGGGGCTAAATTCTTTGCCGAACATCTGCTCATGGAGCTGATTGACCTCCGTGCCTACACGTACTTTATTGTCGGCCGGACTGTAGATAAAGGTATTTTCACCAAAGAGTTCAAGTTCCATCCCCATACGTGCAACAAACTCTCCGTTGATGGTCTTGATCTCATAGTAGTAGTCATAAGGGCTTCCTGTTAAAACCTGATCGATAAATTGAGGTTGCGTGACTTTAGCAATGGTCTGGTAGTCGCCCAGCCGGCCCTTGCTCCGCCGGATAAGAAAGGGGCCTTTCGACTTTTTATCGATCAGCCGCTTACTAAAGTCGAGGCATATCTTTCCCTGCCGGACGAAGACGTCCGGATGTTCGGTTTGGGGCTTATCTTTCACCGCTGCGGCTTGCGGCCTGGCTTTCGTCGCAGCTATTTCACCTAGATCATTTGCACTTTCCGCAAGCTCACGTGGATCAGATTGATGTGCCACGACGGCGGTTACAGTAGTTCCCTGCGCCTCGGTATAGGCTACTTTGCTTAGATTAGCGTTTGTTTTTGCATAAGCAGCCTGCATCATCAATATGGATACAACAGGCATAACATAGTTTCTCAATGGCTGCATAAGTTTACTTTTTTAAGGCTGATTGATTTTGATTTTTTTTAGTCGGATGGCATTCAGTATAGGCTTTCCTTTCTTAGCGACAAAGGAGATCATCAGATTGCCGTCACCTTGCACTTGCAGTGGAAATTTTCGGTGGAGCACCTTAAATGCCCCCACTTCGCCAAGTACATTTATGTCCGCAGCAAGAATATGCTCCCCGATCCGGATATCAAAAATTCGATCGATGGACTGCTGTTCCTTTTTTTTCCCTTGCTGTTCGAGATCATACAGGAGATTTTCCTTGTGATTCGGCGCTTCCAATTCGGCAAAGAACAATTCAATCTCGTAATTGCCATTCGGCAGATCAAATCGGTAGGATTCCAATCCATGCAGCTGCGTCTGAAAGAGCGGATCATCACCTGTACCACGAATATTGACGTCGGTCCCTAGATTTTCCCGACCGGTATTTTTCAGACGATATTTCTCTCCCCCTATATATCCCCAGCTCCCCGTTTCATAGGGCTGGTCTGGGAACCATCGATTTCCCATGGAGTCAATATACTCCCGGTTATCGCCCGTGTTAATGCGGAGTTCCTCCCAGTCCTTGTCCTTCTTCAGATCATAGGGCAACACCTCACAATCCAATACAGATTCATCAACCCCGCTCAATTTCCCCTCATGGAAAGCCACCGCTTTGACCCGGTGGGATCCGCGGCTTAAGTTTACAGCCCAAATTATCATCCGATCCACAGGTTTCCTCGCACCCAACGACACACCATCAAGCAACAGTTCCACAGAATCCGCATTACTGAATATGGGCAGCTTTAGCCATCCAGAACCTATCAATGCGGAGTCAGCATCAGTCCGTATGCCCCATTTTTTCCCATGGGTGATACCGATCTCAATAAAAGGTTCAGTTTTTAAATATGCTTGATAGAGAAAATAGGTATTTTTTGTTTTTCTATCCCAGGTCATTAGACCTTTGGTATTGATGTGCGGCATGCTTTCTTCGCGGGTTTCGGAATTAAAATCCGAGAGATTCCATGCCGCCCCGCCGGAAACAAAGGGCTTCTGTAAGATCTCGTTGAGATATCCCTGGTGGTATAGGACGGCATACTCAACGCTTTTGTCGAAACGTATTGGTTTATCGGCATGTATGCGATAATCGGCATCTGCCCCATATTCGGTCACCAAGAGGGGCTTGTCGGGCAACTGCTGATGAATATGTTCTAGCTGCCTCCCAAAATCAGCAATCTGACCACCATACCAGCCTGGATACAGGTTCCAGCCTACAAGCATGGGAATTTTGGTCAGACCTGTCCGATAATATAGATCAAAATTGCCGTGGTTGGCAATCATGGTATAACGGCTTGAATCTTCGCTGCGTGTGAGAATTTCCAATTTTTGGGCCAGTGATACCACCGATTTAAAGTAGGTTTCCTGACGTTCCTTGTTTTTTGGGAAATGGGGACGAAGGAATATTTCGTTCATATACCCCCAGATAATGATGCTTGGATGGTTAAAATATTGCCGGATCATTTCTTTCTGCATCTGAAAACTATGATCGGCAAAAGCAGGACTTTCTGTAATCTCATTCACTAGCGGAATTTCTACCGATGCCAGGATCCCGAGGCTGTCGCAAGCTTTCAGTATCGCGGGATCCTGCGGATAATGGGCTACACGCAAGAAATTGCCACCCATCGCCTTCAACTTCACAAGATCCTGTACCTGCAGCTCTTCGGGCACCGCATTGCCCATCCCTGGAAAATCCTGATGTCGGCTTGCACCGATTAATTTCAGTGCTTTGCCGTTTAAGAAAAAGCCCTTTTCGGCATCAAATGAAAACCAGCGAAAACCAACGGGATTATCCAGCCGGTCCAGCTGTCGGCCCTTGGAATCATAAATCCGCGTTATCAAACGATACAAATACGGCACGTCTGGCGACCACAATCTTGGCTGCTCAATTTGGGACATGTCCAAACGGAAATTGTGACTAGCATGGGGCTTCAGGCTTTCTTTTTGCCGTACCGTTTTTATTGTCACCCCATCAGCATCGACAAGCGTAGTTTCAATGAAAATGGCTTGTTGCGCTCCTGAAGCATTACGAATATCTCCATCAAGATTGATCTTTGCATTTTGCTGTGCATCAACCTTTGCGCTTACCCGCAAGCCACTGCTTCCATACCTGGCATCTGCAAAATGAATCTGATCCAGCAGCAGCAAAAACACTTTCCTATAGATGCCGCCAAAAAAAGTAAAATCACCGCTTAATGGTGCAATATCAGGGTTGTAGCGGTTGGTTACTTGGATAACTACGGTATTTTTTACATTTTCCTTCCGGATCAGATAATCCGTTATATCTACATTAAAAGCAGTATACCCGCCTTGATGTGCTTTGATCTCTCTTCCATTGACAAGGATTGCTGCTTCCTGATTGGCAGCACCGACATGGAGCACTATCCGTTTATTTTTCCAGGCAGTCTTCCAGTAAACGGCATTTTGATACTGTGTATCACCGCGATAATAGCCCGGCGTATCGTCCATCACATCATCTACATTCCAGCTATGCGGAAAACTCACGGTTTGCCAATTTTGTTTCTGATTAGCTAAGTGGCCCACGGAATCTGCTTCTTTCCTAAATTTCCAGTTTGACGAAAAATCTACCGAGGTTCTCCCGTCCCGCAGTGTTTGTGAGTGAACAGTCCCCGAGAAAAATAGATAACCTAGGAAGTATAAGGTAATGATTTGTTTAATTATAATATTCATGTATAGCATTTATGTTGGTCGATCCAGCGTATGCAGCACCAATTTTGTCCAACCTGATTTTTCATTTTTTTTATGTTTTGTACGACTTGTTGTCAATATATCTTTCACCTTGCTGGCATAATTCCAGCAGGTACTCTGCCTGATACCCAATTTCTGCGAAAGCTTATAGGAGGAAATCTCACCCTGATGGAAATGTACCAGATAAACCAGGTAAAAAGCTTTGTTAATCGGAATTCGTACGTTTTCAAAAATTGTATTATTCAATACAGATTCTTCATAGGTACATTTGGTGCACCTGCGGCTATAGGGTGTCTTACCGGCACAATAATTATCATACCCACATTTTAGACAACGGTATTCTTTTTTCCATTTCAATTCGGACAATACCTTATAACAAGTCTCCTTATCTGGGTATTTGACCCCGAACTCCTCAAAATTCATTTCTTTAGAGAGCACGCGGTCATCCGTTATCCGTTCAATGTTATGCTGTAGGTTTTTGTTATCCTTTGCCAGCAACTGGTTCATACGGTTAATCTCTTCCGTTTGTGCCCATAGAAGGCTATTCATTTCTTTCAGATCGCGATTTTGGTCGTTAATGATTTCAGATTTTTCAACAAGCTCTTTCGATTTCTGCATTACCTCTAATGTGCGTTCCTGCACTTTCCTTTCCAGATCCCTGTTGTGCATCTCCTGAAGTTTTTCATTGATCTGCATCTGTTCAATAACTCTTTTTTGCGCCCGTTCCTTTTTATTTTTCAATAGCCGAACCTTATCATGAATAGCAAATGAGAGGAAAGTCATCTCCAGCACAAAACCAAATGTAATGCTGTAATGTCCGATAGAGCTGGGCAGAAAGCGTGCGTAGCCCAACACATAGGTTACTTTTAACACAAACCCCAGGAAAAGAAAGGTATAGGCAAGCACGAAATACCGGGCCGGACGATATTTTTTTTTCCAAAGCCATATCCCCGAGAAAAAGGCGACCGACAACGGAACTATCTCAACAAATTTGTAGATAAACCAATTTTGGTTAAAACCCAAACAATACACAAAAAACAGAATTCTCAAGATAATAATCCAGTTCAGCAACTGGTTCAATCGAGGTTCTCTTTGCTTTACATGCAGCAGGGATTTCGTAAATAGTAAGGCAAAAACACTGACACAGCAGACAAAAACGGCCGTTGCGTATTGATTGAACCAGGGATTTCCGGGCCATAGATACTGAAAAGCAACGCCGTCGGAAGACATCTCATACAATCCTACACACACGATATAGAGTACGTAATAGAGGTACTGGCGTCCTCTCACCGCAAAATACATCAGTAGATTATTAAAACTAAATAGAATAATCATTCCATAAAACAGGCCGAAAGTAAAGTATTCGGTCAGGGTATACTGAACAAAACGATCTAGGGTACGATAGACCAAAATTACGTTGACCATCTGTCTTGAACGTACTTTAAAATAGGCTTCGTAGGTTCCTTTCTCCAGTGCAGGAATTAAAAATTCAAAATTCTTATGCATAAATTGCCTATTCTCGAAATCGATCGAGGCTCCGGTCCGATAATGAGCAAATCCCCCCGCTCCATTGGGAATATATGCCTCCACCATGTCGGCGGTCTGATCAAACAGTTCCATCACCCGATCGCGGGATATCTGTTGGTCAAAATGCATTCTCACCCGAAACCAATAGGTGGAGGATCGATTGAAGTTTTTGGGATAATACCGCTCGTTAGGTTTAAATTGCCGGGCACGTTCTGGCGATCGTATTTCTTCAAATGAGAGCACATTGCTGCTGTCTTCGAGATAGTATACCTCTGCAGTTTTAAAAATATGTTCGGCAGTACCCGTCGATAAGGCTATAGGCTTTTGGGCACATAGCAATCCCATTTGAAATAACAATAGCAAAATCACAAATCCGCGTATTTTCATCCTTTTTTCGGTACACATAACTCGTCTCACCCCTTTCTTTTGGTTATTGATGACCGGATAGGCAACAGTATTCGGTTACGCAGCCTATCCGGTTTTAGCAGATCAAAATAACAAAATTATCAGAAAGCACCTAGTTCCATCGCAAGCCTGTCAATCGTACTTATTCGACAATCTTATCGAGTGGTGGCACATTGTTTTCTGCTCCCGCATAGCCTTGGTTCTGATTGATCATCCCATTGGTATTAAATCGCTGTGCCGACGCGGGAACAGGCCATAACACATGGTATGGTGCAATCTCATAATGCACGCCTTGTACCGTCAGAACTTTATTACGATAGAATGAATTTTTTTCCATAATGCGATCGTAGAAGAAGTTGTTCTGCGAAAAATTGGCCATACTATATGTTTTGCCGTTATAGGCGGGAATGCCTGTCTGCGCAAAAATATAGGCTATACGCGTCAGCTCAGATTTACGGGCTTCCTCCCAAAATAATTCACGCGCCCTTTCATCGAGTACGGTACCGATATTGACTTTTGCCGCATTCTGCAGCAATGCGGCGTTTGCCCGTCCACGAACGGCATTGATATCTGCCATGGCCTGTGCCTGTTGCCCCTTCCACACGTAAGCCTCTGCCCGCAACAGATAGGTTTCTGCCAGCCGGAATACATACCAGTCTGTATTGGTTCCACGCGGTGGATTCCAATTTGGATCCTCAGCAAATTGATTGGTCGAGTTGATGAAGACCTTATAATGTGGCCAGCCAAACCAGTGACGGATGGTGTCCAGGGAGCCATTGGTAAATACCTTATTGATATTGTCGTTTGTAAATTGCTGGATCGGTTTTCCATACAGGCTGCTGATTGCAGGATCTTTTGAAGATTTGATCGCCGGATTGTTGTATACGAGATCCGTCATATCCATCCACATACCCTTTGCATGACGATAGTCCGTATCATCTGTCCATATTTCTTTGGTGCTGTAATAAGTACCACGATAACGACCAATACCACGGCCGTACATCCGTGTAAGGGGTATCTCTGCATTCACCGCATCCACAATCGCCTGAAGCCCTCCCTGCGGGATTTTTAAATTGGCGAAATGCCAAGCTGGAACAGTATTTCGCATCAGCTGAGACCCCAGATCCGTACGCCCCTGTAATGTCTGGCGGTCGATTACCAAAAAGAGTGCTTCTTTATTGGCCGGAATGGCTTTATTATCCATGCGGTGCAGGTCCCAAACGACATTTTTTGACAGATCCGTAGCGGTGCTGCCAAAACGGCTTTTCATCAAGGCGTATTTGCCTCCATCAATTACTCTGCTGGCCGCTGCGATAGCACCATCAAAGTCACCCAATGCCAGGTCTATCTTTGTCAGCAAATGGTTGACGGCTCCATTGGTAACATCGCCTTTATTGACGCCATCTTTCACCCATAGCTGCGCAAACTCAAGATCTTCTTTCATCTTTTTCAGGATGACTTCTCTTTTGGTCGAATAAAAATCGTATTTCGGTGCTGAAAGATCTTTCAGCTGCAGGGGTATATCACCAAATTCGTGCACTAATCTATAATAGAAATAAGCGCGATAAAAATAGGCCGCTCCGAGGATTTCATTTTTCTGTGCCTCTGAACTATATGTTGGGCGGTCGATATTGCTAATAATGGTATTTGCCGAACGGACCGCAGCGAAAAAGTTGGTCCAATACCAGCCTATTTTGTTGAAATCATCGCTGTTGAGATTCGCATCCGGAGTAATCAGCGAGACAAGATTCTGTGCTGGCGTTGCCTTGTCGGTAGTTCCTTCCACGGCAACGTCCGAAAAAATGGACTCAGACAGCAATGGTGCAGAATCACCAAAAAATTCTCCCCGGGCAGCTTTTCCCAAGGCATTCAATACACCTTTAAGCGCATCGACATTATTTAGATTATCTGGAGAATATTGTGATAGCTGATCGGAGTCCAGAAAGCTCTTCTTACATCCATTTGCCGCCAACAATGCTATTGATGCTACTACGGCCGCTACTTTTATAGTTATTTTCTTCATGTTCTTGATTCGTTTAGAGAGATACATTTAAGCCTAGGGTATAATATCTAGGTGTAGGTCCATCATTCTGCGGATCCCAATAATTCCAAACTGGCGCGTACACCGCTGCATTGTTCACATTGATATAAACCTTAAGGTTTCTCACCTTCATGCGTTCAGATAAGGTCTTTGGCAGGGAATAGGCTAAAGACACATTATTCAAACGAATAAAACTGTTTTTCCAATAGACATTGAAACTCGTTCCATTAGCACCGCTTCCCAGGCGTGCATAGTCGTTTGTTGGATTTTCTGGCGTCCAGTACGGCTGGATATAGGATGTGGAGCGCATAAAGCCGACACTTCCGGGGTTGTTCTTTGCCTGATTAAATTGTTTTTGCTGCCCCCAATTGGAAATCAGTTGGAAAGAAAAATCGATATTTTTGAATAGATTGAACTCATTACGAAGCGACCAGGTAAAGCGGGGTGAGCGATAACCTATAAATTGCTTATCCTCATCATTGTACACATAATCGCCATTGACATCCTCCAACTTAAAATCTCCGGGGCGGATGCTTGCTTTCGTATACTTTTTAGCCTCTTCAATCTCATTTTCCTGCCATACGCCCAATACTTTATAATCCCATATCACATCAATATCCTGACCGATAAACCAGCCATTCCCCGGGTCATCATTCGGCGTTGCCAGTCGTGAAATTTTATTCCGGTTTAGGGAAAGAATAAAATTGGAGTTCCATTTGACGTTCCCATCCACGATATTGCGACTGGTTAAACTGAGTTCGAGTCCTTTATTTTTCACCTCTGCCAAGTTGGAATAAACAAATTGGTAACCCGATACACTGGAAAGCGATTGTTTGACCAAAAGATCGTTCGTCTTTTTACTATATATATCCACCGATCCACTGATCCGATCTTTTAATATCGAGAAATCCAGGCCTGCATTGAGTGAAGTTGTTTGTTCCCATTTGAGGTTCTCATTACCCATGCGCGAACCGATCACAACGGTATTGACTTCGACAGGCGTACCGTTGGCATCCACTGTCTGATATTTATTAACCGTCAGTTGCGATAAAGCGGCATAGGGATCGACGGTTCCATTATCTGGATTACGTAGATCTCTATTGCCATTGATACCATAGGAAAGACGCAATTTACCGTAGTTGAGCCATGAAATATTTTTCATGAAAGATTCTTCTGTGAAGGTCCATGCACCGGCCACAGCTGGGAAAGTTGCCCTTTTGCTGTTCACACCAAATACCGAGTATCCATCTCTGCGTACGGATAGCGTTAAATTGTAGCGATCCATAAGGCTATAATTAATACGGGCCATCAAAGCGTCGCCAGTATAGACCTTGTCTTCACTATTGACAGTGGGCAGATTTCCGCTGGCGAGATTGTGGTATCCTAAGTAGTCCCCGGGAACAAATCCCTGATTAGCGGCCTGTGTCCACCAGGTCTGGTATTTTTCGGAGTTTGCCAAAAGCGTCACATCTACGTTGTGGATCTCAGCAAACTTGCGGTTCCATTTCAAGAGGTTATCGATCTGCCAGTTATAACGTGTTTCCTGATCACGGCTTGCCGAACCACCTACAATGGTTACATTGGGATTGGCGGAGGAGTTATGGTTGAAAGTACGGTACATATCGACTCCGGGGCTAAAATTAAATTGATAGCTAATCCCAAAGGGCAGATTCACTTTTGCAAAGAGACTTGCAAATAGTGTGTTCTGTTTATTCATCCGGTCATTGTAGGTCATATTCAGGAAGGGATTGCGTGCATTCAAGCCACTATCATCGGTAGGTATCCTTCTTAATGTGCCATCGGCGTTATATTTGTCACCATAAGGAGACAGGTTTGTCAACTGCGCCCAATCGGCTTCAATTGCCCCTTCGTCACGATCAGCATACTGGACATTTGCGCCTATACGCAAAAAGTTCGTCACTTTCCCCTCCAGATTTAATCTCGCCCGGAATGTACTGAACTCACCTCCCTCGATCAGGTTTTGATTTTTGTTATAGCCGACGGACATGTAATAATTGACATCCTCTTTCCTTCCGCTCATGCTAACGGTATGATCCTGACGAATCCCGGTTCTAAAGATCTCATCATACCAATCGACAGTCTTACCGGCCATGTAATTGGCTTTTTCATTTGCCACAAGACCAAGCCTGTCCAGCCAGATATCTACCGGATCCAGATCTTTGTTTCCACCCGAGAGCCATTGGTCAAAAGTCACATCTGCCGGAAGATTGCGTGGATCGTCATAAAAATAGGATGGCCGGGTTCCGCCGGCACGGCCTACATCCGCCCGCCATTTCAGGAAATCAGGGCCATTATATACGCGCTGATTCTGGGCAAGGGTCGCTAACCCCCAATTGGTGTTGGCGGTTAACACAGGTTTATCGCTCGTTCCTTTTTTTGTCGTGATAGCAACGACACCGGTTGCAGCTTTCGCTCCGTAAACGGCCAATGAACTTGCATCCTTCAATACATCTATGGTCTGTATATCGTTGGGGTTAATATCAGATAGCTGTCCATTATAAATAATCCCATCCAATACGATCAAAGGAGAAGTAGAAGCGCTCAGTGTCGTTTTACCACGTACCAAGAGGTCACCGCCCCCCTTTGCTGAAGTATTTTGCGAGACGCTTAAACCCGCAATATTACCTTTTAGTAAGTCGGAAACGCTTTGCGGATTTTCATTTTCTAGCTGCTCGGCTTTTACGCTGGCAATCGATCCAGTGACATCCTTTCGGGAGGCTGTTCCATAACCGATAACCACCACTTCCGTCAACTCGGTACTTCCCGACTCCATCGTTATATTTAATGTCGTCTGCCCATCGACATCCTGCTCTTTGTTTAGAAAGCCCACACTAGAAAGTACGATAGTTGACTTGGGATAAACAGGCAAGGTAAACTTTCCCTGATCATCTGTTGTCGTTCCCCCAGAACGATTTTTTAATTTGATGGACACCTGTGGAATTGGCTTCCCTTGGCTATCCACCACAGTACCGCTGACGGTTCGATTTTGTGCATTTGCCATATAAGTACATGCAATGACACTTGAAATCAAGAGCGTTAATTTTTTGGCCATAATTTATGGGAATTTAGCGTTGAAATAATTGTTAATTGGTTTATTATGGAGGCTAAATTAATTCGATCAAATCAAAAAAACAACTAAAATTAATCATAATCAACTGTTAATTAATTAGTTGCAAAAATACCCAATACACTTAAATCTCAAGTACTTTAAGAAGTAAATGACTGAATCACAAACGCTATTCGGTATAATTGTATAAGGTTGTAATACGGTTAATGAGCAAGAATTTTTTTACAGATTTTTTCTCTTGGACAAAGGCCCCTGGTGAAAAATGAAGCCCACCCGATTTAACCCAATCTTTAGATCTCCAAAACAACAAGGCGGGAAGCAGTCTTGCAAGTGATCTATTTTTGCTCAGAAATTTTGCTCAGAAATGTATCTGAAAAAAATATAGTCCGCTTTTAGTTTGATATATGAAATATTATATTCTCCGTTTAAAATATTGCCATAGAACCGGCGGTACGCTATGATCATGGCTTGAATGACAATGCGGATGGCATCAATGCTTTTAGTGCACGGATAGGATTTTCCCTGCATTTTTAAGTTTCCTTGCACGACTAAGGCCAGTTAAAAAGCAAAAGGGGAAATGATAACAATAATCATTTCCCCTTTTGCTTTTTAGTATTCTTTGGCTGTTAATGGATACCTTTGAAAATCCTATTCCAACGTATTTTGGAAAGCCCATTGCCATCCGCATTCCAGCTCATCCAGGTAAATAATGCTTTTCCGACGATGTGGTCCTCAGGAACGAATCCCCAGTCCCGGGCATCGAGCGAATTATGTCTATTATCTCCCATCATCCAATAATAATCCATTTTAAAGGTGTAAGCATCTGCTTTGCTGCCATTGAGATATAACCCGTCAGCTTTCTTCTCAAGGCTGTTATGCTCATAGACCTGAATCGCACGGCCATAAAGTGGTAAAGTCTGTGCGTTTAATGGTACAGTCATCCCCTTTCTTGGAATAACAAAGGGACCAAAATTATCGTAGTTCCATTTGTATTGGGGATCATTTGGAAAAGTATTCGGTTGGGCCACTCCCGGTTTTTCCAGGTTCATTTCCATAGATTTGACATTGGACCAAGATTTCACCATTTCAAACTGCTTCTCTGTCAAGAAGATTCTATACGCCCCAGGCTGAATTGGGGAAACTTCTATCCCCATATCTTTCAGGCGACGTTCGTCGAGACCAGTTTCATCCGTTATTACGGTATAATCCATCTGACTTTCCGGAGCAACAAACCCCGGTTGATCGTTCACAAACAATACCCCCGCATTCATACTGATTTTATCTCCGGGCATGCCCACACAACGCTTAATTAAATGTTCCCTCTTGTCTACTGGACGTGTCTGGATCGTAAACTGTTGATGGACCGCTTCGCGCCCCATCATTCGGACCAGATCATAATATGGTATATCTTGATTCTCCACAGCGACAGTATCGCCTGCGGGTGCATTGAAGACAACAACATCGTTTCTTTTTATCTCTTGAAAACCGGGCAATCGTTTATAGGGGATTTTAATCAGTTCAGAAAATGCCTTTCCTCCTATCAATGGCATCGTGTGGTGCGCAAAAGGGAATGCAATAGGTGTATTGGGGATGCGGGGGCCATAATTGAATTTACTGACAAAAAGATAATCCCCAATGAGGAGCGACTGTTGCATAGACCCCGAAGGAATCATAAATGCTTCCAATAAAAAACCGCGAATCAGTGTTGCAGCGACAGTTGCAAAAACGATCGCATCGGCCCATTCACGTACCATCGATTTTTTATAGGGGTATTTAATTTTATATTCGGTGTAGGATTCTCTTACAACCGTCAATTTCGTCTCTTCGTCCAACTGAGTTTCCCCCACTATGGCTGTTTTTAAATTTTTCGCATACAGTCCATTCAAAAATTTAACGTTTTTATCTTTACCCCAAAGTGGCAAAACAATAAATGGGACCAATACAGCGGCACAGTTTTCCCAGAATCTTCTTTTTCCAAAACAATGAATAAAATCAAGATAAAGGTTATAAAACACAAAAACATTGACAATCGGCACTATCAATAGAATGAGATGCCAGGTCTTCTTGCCCAATATTTTCGATTGAACCCATTGACTATAAATAGGGACAACTGCCTCCCAGCCTTTACGCCCTGCTTTTTCAAATAGCATCCAGAAACCGTAGGCGGCTATAATGGTCAATACAATAAAGATAATAAGTATCATAAATTCGTTTTATGTGCGGTTCAGTGGTTAAATCCTTAATAAATAAACAATCGCTCTGTTAATTCCGGAGCGCTCTTCGCCTTTTGTAATTCGTTATATCGCATGATGTATTTAATAAAAAGATCGTAGTCATACTTCTTTTCATTTTCAAACTCAGCAAATAATTCCGGTTCGTCATTAATCAACTTACCAAAAGTAATTGGTCTTTTCTTTTTCACATCGCTAAATAACCCATTATGATTGCTATTTATTTCAATGACTTCTCCGGTCGTTTTTTTCAATGCATAGGCATGTTTATACTTATTGACCATAATGCTACCCATTGTACCTCCGCCACCACCGATAGCTATACCAGCCCCCCCACCGACTTTAGTCTCTGAAACGTAATATGCAATAATTTCTCCATCAGCCAGCACTTCAGCAAAAGTGGGATCCTGACTGAGGCCTTTCTGAATTCTATACATCTTTGGAGAAGTTCCTGGCACAACTTCTAAGCCGTCTTCTACGTAAGAGGGCGCATACACCTTCTTTTTGGATTGCCAATATGCCCGATATACATCGCCTGGCTCAAAAGTTAGCTTTTCTTTCTGTTGATTCTCAAATTTCAGTTTGCGATCCTTAATAGAAGAGATCTTTCCATAAAGGGTATCTGCGTTCATAAGAACTACGTAATCTAAATTTTTTGTGACTTCCTGTGCTTTGGCCGTGATCGATATGCCTACGCAGGAAGAAAAAATCAAAGCTGTTAAAATTGATATGGCTTTCATTGGAACATGTATTTGTCAATAACTTTTGTATTAACCTAAGTTGACTGTATTCATTATCTACTTGGCATTTCCCCATCCAAGCTTCATGTAAAACTACATAAAAATATGAAATCCAACCATAACACATGGAGTTTTAACTTTTGTTAGCATTTTAGTCTACAACGAGGTTTCTTACCATGTTTAGCACATGTACCTAAATCCCCCCCTGATTCCGTAAGCACCAGTAGCTATCCATATAAAGTGAAAAAATTAAAAGCCACATCATTTTTAGATGATGTGGCTTACCAGATTGCTCATGCACTAATTTTAACTTTTATATTTACTTTCAAATTCTGACGATGCTTTATTGACACCATTGCTCATATTCTCAAATGCTTTGTTGATATTATCCAGCAAAGTCGATTCTGCCGCAGCATCGGGTGTTTTATTTTTACGGATCTCAATCAATTTCGGATAGTCTTCCGTAACAATCTTTTTATACCCTTTCAGACCATCGAGCACTGCTTTTTGGAATGTCGCATCGCCTTTAAAATCACCCAGATCTTCTACTTTTTTAATATCCCCGTCTAAGGATTTCTCCCAAGCTGTGCGAACCTCTTCCGCTTTTGCATAATCGGAACTACTCATTGCCGCATTCATATCCGTAATATGTTGCTCACTCCCATTAATAACTGTAATAATCGAGTTGTTGTAAGTTGCCGGATCTTTTTCTCCCGAACCACAACTTGACATAGTCAGAACCGCTGCGGTCAACATGCCTGTAATCAATTTTTTAATCATTGTTGATCTATTTTATCGTTATGTATTATTGTTTGACACTCATTTACACAAAGATAGCCTACCAAACAACGAGATTTCATCACGGAAATCAGGGATTTCCGCAGCTTATGTAACCTATGCGAAGGTTACTTGTTTACGGAAGTTACTGTTGCCATTGCGCAGATCAAAACGATCTGCGAGTTGATCCGCTAATTTCCCATAATGTACAGCCAGTTCACTTGCGGTAAAGCTATTTTTTCCTTGAAAAAGGTTATGCTGATTACCGAGCTCCAGCACAAAAGATTCATGCGGTCCAAAGTTTTTCATCGCTTCACAGATGTAGCACGCCAATTGAAACATGGACCTATTTTCGGGACCATCAGCCCAAGGTAGAAACCGTTCGATCCATTCTTTGGCTTTGCCTATATCGGTGTAGGAGAAATAAGTCGCCAATTTAATAACCGATAGTAGGATCGCAGAATCTTTTTCTTTTTTAAACACTTCCTTTTCTGCCAGCTCCGCCATTCTATTTGCCTGTTCAATATCGCCATGCTTGTAGCCTTCATAAGCAAGGTTCACAGCGGTACGCAAAGGCACATGTGCACAGGTGAATTGCCCCTCAATTAGCGGCAGCGCTTTCTCAACTGCAGGGGCATATCCTTGCTGCAATAAAATTGCAGCTACTTCTGCGTCCATTTCACAGGCTTCACAGTCGCTCATGTCATCTCTTTGCAAAGCATTTACATTTTTCAGTGCCAGCTCGATAGCCGCAAGATCTTTTTGTGCCAGGGCATCGCTTAACTCCTCATTGTATATGGCACGCTTACCGTAACCATTACGGATCAATCGTTGTTCAAAATCACGCAAAGCAGCTTGGATCTGTTCACGGCTGACATCAGGATTATCATATAATTCGGACATCATCCATTTGTATTGCCACAAGAAATCTTCTTCGTTAAAGAGCTCCGGGTTTTCATCATAAGCCTGCAATATCCAGGCAAAAGCCGGTAAAGATTCCGTTGAAAAAGCGAGATCAATCTCTTCGCTGATTAAATCTAAACGAAGATCATATCCCCATTCAATATCTTGGTTTTCATCTGCAATTCGAATAGCCTGTGTCAATAGATTGACTTTCTCCAACGTATTGTCCACTCGCGCGACCTGATTGCGAAGTTTCTGAATTTTAAGTGTATACATCTATTTATTCTCTGCTTTTAATGAATTATATTTCCTTTATAAATAAGCTCCTCAAAGGACGGAGGAGAAATCTTCAACTATCTTAAAGATTCACAAAATTATCCAATCCCATTACAATAAGGTTTTTCAAGGCATCATTCATGACCTTCATTTCCCGCTCCTGTATAGGATATTTGCCCAAAATCAGCGCTTGCACATAAAGCACTTCCACGACTGAACGAAGCATATAGGCATCTTTAATATCCATTAGCGTGATGATAAGTGCATTGTCTGCATTTAAACATAAAGTATTCTGGATCTTATTCGGCCTAGCTGTCTGGAGTACCTGTGCGAAAGGATTTGCATTTTCCTTCAATTGGCTAATTGTATTCTGCACATTATTTTGGTCCATTTTAGTAAAAATAGCCGGCGTATCGACTGGTTTAAACCGTCTAATTTCCAACTGGCAGTTGTAGTCGTCCAAAATGCGCTGCACATCTTTCTTAAAAGAAACAAATTGATCATGCTCGTCTTCATGTACAGGTTGAAATGTTCCCAGAAGCTGATTTGGCGACATCTCTGCAATGTTATATTCGGAATACCGTTGTTTGATCTTACGGAGCAATTCCGTATCAAAGGTATAAGAAGCATTGACAAGAAGCATTCCCTGCGTATCAGCCATGCGGTCAATCTGTTTGAAGTCCTCAAAATCCGCACAATAATAGAGCTGTTGTTGGTGATCGATGATATTTTGAAAGCTGCGTTGTCCACGGTTGGTTTCAAAAGGGATATCTGCCAAAAAGATGTCCAGGAAGTCCGGATCTTCGAGCGCGAAAGCTTTTAGATGCAGATAATGTGTCTGGATAATGCGTAAATAAATATCAAAATCGATCTTCTTCACTTGTTGCAGGTAAGTTTTCAGAACAGCTGCAATTTCTTTTCGCGCCAGTCGCAGTACATCATTTTTCATGAGAGACTCACGCGATGCTGTGGCACTAAGCTCCTCCGTATTGACAAGCATCCGCACAAAAAACGCCCAATTGGGTAAAATAGACTGATCTTCTTCAGCGAGAAACATCCTTTTAAGATAAATTCGGTGACGTTGTTTATTGCTAAATTGCGTGCGAAAAGGTAAAATATACAACACGCCTTTTGCTTTGCCCGCAGTCGTCTCAAATGGAATTGCATCCAAAAAGCTGACATGGAAAATTTCTTTTCCTATGGCCAGCAAATCTGCTTTTGAAACTGATGACGAAAGCCATTTGGGCTCTTCTTTATGAACGATCTTTTCAGTATCTCCTACCACTATCGCAATAGACTCTCTCAGTGCATCTCCATAAAATTTGATTTTTTTCTCAAAATAGTCCGCTTCAAAAATATAGTTATATTGTTTTTTGGGCGTAAGGATAACCCGTGTTCCGACGGGAATATCTTCGTTCATGCGCTCAATCTTGTAGTCCCCTTCAGCTCTTGCCGTCCAGCGCAAGGGCAGCTGTTCAAGTGCTGATTTTGTTTCTACGATAATCTCATCGCTTACCACAAAACAAGAGAGCAGCCCAATGCCGAACTTACCGATAAAATCTTTCGCATCCTCAATATCCTTGCTTTTTGAGCTCTCCCCAATAACCGACAAAAATTGATGAATATCGGCCTCTTTAAGTCCTATCCCATTATCTTTGAATATAAACTTCGACTGCTCAGCGCTTGGTAATTCTATTGTTATTTTGCCTTGATGCTGTTCATCCAGGTGTTTTAAAGCTGTAATTGCATCCACACCATTTTGAAGCAGCTCGCGCACAAATGTATTGGGATCGCTATAAAGGTGCTCCGAGAGCAGTGCGATCATTCCTTTCAGATTTACCTGAAAAGAATAAGATTTTTCTTCTTGCATGTTATTCTTACGTTCTCGTTTTCTTTGTCAATCGAATAGCTTCTTCATGTCCATTGTCGGCCGCTCTTTCAAACCATTCCAATGCTAGGTCTTCATTTTCTTCTACCCCATCGCCCATGAGATAACAGTTGGCCAGCTTAAATTGTGCTCCAGCATGATCAGCATCAGCAGCCTTCATCATCCATTCAACACCGTCCTGAAGATCCATTGGTATACCATCTCCGTCCAGCAATTGCACACCAACAAAGTAACAGGCATAAGGATTTCCTTGTTGTGCTATTTCAATAAAATGCTCATAAGCAGCTGATTTATCAATCTCTGTTCCTATTCCAAAATAATAACATCTACCCAATCGGTAGATTGCTTCCTGATTTCCTTGCGCTGCGGCTTGTTGATAATACCCGAATGCTTTGGCGGGCTGTACCTCCACTCCGATACCAAACTCATAACACATGCCCAGACCCTCTGTCAGAGATCCCAGTTTCTCGGCACGCGTGTAGTAATCAAAGCCTTTGTCATATTCCTCTCGCTGATCATAGTCGAAGAAAAAATAATCTCCAAGCAGCAACAGCGCCTCCCCAATGTTTTTTTCCGCTGCCTGCTCCAACAACTGGAGTCCCAGGGCCACATCCTTTTGCACCAGTCCGTTCAGATAATACCTCCCCAATACGCAAATCGCATAAGGAAAGCCGAGGTCAGCGGCTTTTTTGATATATTCCTGTGCCTTAAAAGTATCTATGTTCAGTCCATAGCCATATTCATAACAGAGACCAAGATCAGTTAAAGCCTGCACATGGTTTCGATCAGCAGCCTGTTGATATAAAGCTACCATTTTGTCCAGATTTATGCCCGTGCCAATTCCACCACGGTAACATCGCGCCAGTTCATACATACAATTGACCTCCTGCATTCCCGCCCCGGTTTCAAACGCCGTAAAAGCGGCCAATGGTTCAGGAGCTCCAGACTGGTGATAGTCATTTGCAAGATAAATCCCTTTCAGATAATAGGCATAAGGATAACCAAGATCCGCCGCACGCGAGAAATAATCAAACGCCAATTTATAATCGGGTTCAGCTTTTAATTCACTAGCCAAGCCCATTTCGGTTAGCGCAGTGGCATTGTTATAAGCTGCCGCTTCTTCAAAATAAGGCAATGCAGCTGCCAGATCAGGTTCTTCACCGTGGATTCCATATTTTAGGTATCGACCAATTTGATATAAAGCTTGTGGCAATTTATCCTTTGCAGCATCTTGATAATAGGCGAATGCGGTTTTATAGTCAGGCGCTATTCCATCGTAGCCAGATTCAATCATATTACCTAAGCGCAATTTGGCGTAAGCTATGTTTTTTTCTGCCATCACTTTGAATCTCCGGAAGGCCAATTTTTCATCTCTTGGCACAAATCGACCTTCGAACAGGATTTCAGCAAGTTCGACCTGTGCTTCCACATAATCATCTTTTTCGTCAAGCAGGTACAACAAAGAGAGTCCCCGTTCGATATCCTGTAGCGTATCATTATAGAGATACAGACAGGCAAGACGATAGCCCGCATAATTGTTATTATAATCATAGGCTTTCTGGAAATACTGCAGGGATTCCTCATAGTCCTGTTTTGCCCGTTTATCGTTGCCCAACGCTTGAAGTTTGATCAGTGCAATCTGCACGGCAGCGTCCATCATTCCATATTCGAATAATTCTTGATATTCCGGTATAAGAAGTTCCAGTTCACCCAGGGAAGATGCCTCCGCACGTTTTATTTCATTTAGTACAAATCTACAATAGCGAGAATCTACTATAGCGATTCCCTCTTCCAAAATCTCCAAACGCCTGTCCTTATTATCTTTACGTGAGTAGTAAAATTGCAATGCCTCGTAATAATGGCGTAATAATTTTCTATCCTGCGACTGCTTAAGTACCTGAATACGGTCGAAGACTTCTTCAAACTTATCCGTCCAGACATCCAGATGGGCAGTATAAGCGATTGCCCAGAGATCTCCGTTTTGCGCGAGCGCATCCAGTTCAGCTTTCGCCGTATCGCGGTCGATATCAGCCAATGCACCTAGATAGTTGTAATATAAATAAAGAGGTCTCGCCAATTGAACTCCCGCATCCCTGCCTTTCGTTAAGTAGAAAGAAGTCTTTTCTTTATCTACCACATGTCGACGACATAAAATATGCTGTAAACCCAACTCCACCCAAGCATCAGAATTTATAGTCGCATAGCGCTCCAATATCGTCCGGACTTTAGCAATAAAAAAAGTGTAATCATCATCGTTCAAGTATACATTTGCGGCAAAATCAGTTCCTTTTTCAAATAATGCATCATAAAGCTCAGCAGCATTCGGCTGCAGCATATTGCATTCAAAATAAGCCAGAGCATCAAACCATACTTCGGGTGTAAGACGTTGAGAAAGATCAATTGTTAATTGAGATTCAGCGGATTGCAATTCAGCAACTTTATTGGAATATACTTCACTTAACTTCATATATAATCGTTTGTACTATTTAGAAAAACATGCTTGGTATACCTTCTAAGGCGCAAAAAAGCCACAAAAACTTTGCCACTGTGTCAGGTAATGGAATTTGATTTCATTTATAATAACGCAACTTTATTGCTTTTAAAATCTTTTTACCTATATTTGTTGCAACTTAATTGCAACAATAACACTTAAAGAATCGAATCCGCAGCAGATGAATAGGTATATCATGTTTTCACTTATCGCAGCACAACACATGTTTTCTCCTTGTCACGGCCAGGAAAAGAGCATCCAGCTCGAGGAAGTAAAAGTCGGCGGAAGACGTTATCAGCGCGCGGCAGAAGGGATCTTATCCATTGATATCTTAAATGCCGATTCCATACAAAAATTTCAGGCCGGAAGTTTAATGCAGACCTTGAGTCGGCTTCCGGGCGTAAATGCTATTGGCATCGGTCCCAACCATTCCAAACCGCAGATCAGAGGACTTGGCTTTAACCGTGTAGCTACCGTAGAAAATGGCATTAAACACGAAGGCCAACAATGGGGATTGGATCACGGATTAGAAATCGATCAATTCAGCGTTGGCAGTGCCGAGGTACTCAAGGGAGCAAGCTCATTCCTGTATGGATCAGATGCGATAGGTGGCGTCATCCGCCTATTGCCTCCTACTGAACTCCAGGAAGATGGCTTTAAAGGCAATTTTAATGTATTGACAAAATCCAACAATGCTACCTATGGTGGATCTTTTCAGGCACAGGGTAGAAAGGGACACTGGGTCTTTGGCGGGGGCTTTACACATTTGGATTACGCAGATTACAAAGTGCCTACAGACACGGTCTATGTTTACAATTATGCCGTACGTCTGAAAGACCGTCATGTACGCAATACTGCGGGACGGGAGACGCATTTTCAACTGCGGGGCGGCTATATGGCTGACCGTTTTTCTTCAATCTTATACTTAAGCAGTTATCATACAAAACTTGGTTTTTTTGCCAATGCACATGGTTTGGAACCACGGGGTGTAGACACCGCTTTATATGACAAATCCAGCCGCGATATCGGTTTTCCAAGTCAGGCCGTCAATCATCTGAAGCTGATTAACCGCAGCTTTATCGACTGGGATAAACATAAGCTATGGATTGATCTCGGATATCAGAAAAACTACCGGCAGGAATACAACAATTACACTGCACATGGTTATATGCCGCCCGTCTATCCACAAGATATGACCGTGCCGATCTATCTGGAGCGACTGTACGACAAACAGATCTACAGTATGACTGTTAAAGACCAATTTTCATTAGCAAAACACCGCCTGACCATTGGTGCAAATGGCGATTATCAGGACAACCGCATTGACGGATGGAGCTTCCTCATCCCATCCTACGGACAAAAAGCAATGGGCTTATTCGCTTATGATCAATATTTACTAGATGATCATACAACGCTCTATGGTGCATTGCGGTACGATTACAGCCATATTCATACTTCATCGTATCAAGATTGGTTCGATTCACTGCTGGAAGGCAACCAGACGGCAAGAATTGTCAGGGCATCCGAACTCAGCCGCAGCTTCAATAGCCTCGTCTGGTCTATCGGGGCGGGGCGTCAATTTGGTTCTCTGGAAACAAAGATCAATCTAGGCAAGAGCTTCCGTGCCCCTATCGCACAGGAGCTTGGTGCCAATGGTGTCAATTATCATTATTTCAGTTATGAAAAAGGGAATGGATCATTATCACCCGAACAGTCCTATCAGCTAGATTTATCATTGACATGGAGTGCTAAAAAAGCCTCTGCGGCGTTCACGCCATTTTTTAATTATTTTTCAAACTATATCTATCTCAATCCCACGTCGCACTACGATCAGTACTACGGGGCCGGCAATCAAATCTTTGAATATACAGAGAGCAGGGTACGCCGTTATGGGGCGGAACTGAAAGTCAGCTACCAGCCTTTGAAACGATGGAAAGTGGAATTATTGGGTGAATATGTCCGTTCGGAACAGCTCTCCGGTGCAAAGAAAGGCTACACGCTTCCCTTTTCTCCAGCGCCCTCCGTTTTAATGGATCTCAGCTGGACGGCAAAAAATAGCAGACATTTTAAGGACACCTATCTGTCCATCGACTGCAAATGGACGACAGCACAGCATCATGTCGTTCCTCCAGAAGAATTCACGCCTGCTTATCAAGTTTTTAACTTTCGAACCGGAACACAGGTCAGCTTTGCAAAATCTGTCCTTCAGCTACGCTTGCAGGTTCAGAATCTTCTTGACAGGAAATATATGGATCATACCAGCTTTTATCGGCTGATCGCATTGCCAGAACAAGGCCGCAACTTTATCCTATCGATCGGCGTGCCTGTTGGTTATCAACCAAGATCATAAGATTATCTACAAATAATGAAAAATAAAATAACAATGGCGAAAAGAATCAATAGCTCCAAAATTACCCTTTTGATCCCAATGAACAGCACTGACCAATAAATAGGGCGAGCTCATGAATACCGATTGATACATACACAAATGAATAACTATCTCAAAATGAAACTATTTAATATGAAAGCACTTCAAAAATATACACTCATTGCGGTGTCATTAGTCATTGCTGCTGCCTGTAAAAAAGATAAGGAAAGCATTGATACTGAAAAACCGACTATTGCCATCGATTCCGACACTGCTTTTCCCAAACAATGCAGCACGATTAAGCGGGGCACAAGCTTTACTTTCCGCAGCACATTAGCCGACAACGTAGCCCTAGGGAGCTATAGCATCGATGTACATCATAATTTTGACCACCATTCGCATAGCACGGAAATTGGCGAGTGCACGATCGAGCCGATCAAAAAGCCCGTCAAACCATTTGTTTTGGTTAAAACAGTCAATATTCCCGGTCAGCCACAGCAGTATAATGCCGAATTAAAGATCGATGTACCGGCCGATATCGATCCCGGCAATTATCATTTTATGATCCAGGTTACCGATCTAGCTGGCTGGAGCACTCAAAAAGGAATCAGCATCCGTATACTCGAGTAATACCATACATATTTATCAACTAAATTTTTAAATCCATTTTACATGAAAACTAGAAACATTCTCTTCTTGTTAACTACTATTCTTTTAGGCTTCCTATCCTCCTGTAAGAAAGATAACGAAGAAATTCCAGCACTTGCAAAACCCCAGATAGGCACGCTTGAAATCGGCAGCGGCAACAACAAAACGGTCAAAGCGGGGGCAGATCTTCATCTCGAAGGAGACATTGTCGCCGAAGCACTGATTGCTAAAATTGAAATTGAGATTCATCAAGAAGGTGGCGGTCAGTACAAGTTTACAAAAGCCTATACCGAGGGGAAATATATCGGCGTAAAAAATGCGACATTCCATGAACACCTTGATGTTCCTGCGGATGCTCTGGCTGGAGCATATCATTTTCATTTTACAGTCACCGATAAAGCAGGAAATGCAACGACCGTTGAATCACCATTGACCATAGAAGATTCAGATGCCAAAGTTTCTTACAAACTTGTGTTTACGGAAGTGGCCGGAGAAGCCCATGGAGACCATTTCCATGATCTGGCTGATAAAGACAAGGTCGAGCCCATCTCGATCAGCTTTGACGAAAAGGGAGCAGCTTTGGCCGGCGGCCATGCCCATATCAACCCAGAAAGTATCTATAAAATTGAATTCAAACAATTTGATGCTTCTTCGAAAGAAATACAGGGCCAGTACATCAGCAATAAAGCAACAGCGGATTATTACAAAGCATTCCTTACAGGAGGTTCGTTTGTTTTAAATACCAATAGCAGTACAGGAACTGGTGCCATCTTTCAAACGAAAGAAACTACCTACGGGGATGGTTCTGCTGTCAATGGAGCAATAGAGACCACAGGAATCATCACTTATTTTACCGTTGGAAAAGACAACGAGGGGGAGAAGAATGTCAGCTATATCCTTCGTAAATTTAATGATGCCACAACTAAAGCTAAAGTTACACGTGCAGACTGGAACCTGTCGGATTACGCGACTAAGTTCGCTGGTCAGGATCAGATTAAACTATCTTTCGAACTTCATGCCGAAGTGGGCGAAGACTAATTAGCGCTCTATGCTGGGTTTATCCACCTAAAAAAACCTTCATGATTTCACAAGGTCCAGTAACGGTGAAATCATGAAGGTTTATCAATATTCAGGCATTTCAACCTAATCCCTTACTTTCGATAGCACATTTCCCTGTTGATCAAGTACCAGCTTCCATTCCTCTTTTGGGCTTTTCACTTCAAACGCGTAACTCACTTTTTGTTCAGCGGTAATCTTTTTTGCATCATCAATCCGATACCCTGGGAAATCTCTTTTCACTCTATCCACCACATTCTTTGGTAGTTCTCTTTTGTTGATATCAGTTTTATACCACAGCAATTTACCGTTTTGCTGAAACCAAGCTTCCTGGTCTGTTCCAAATAAACCTGTTTCAAACTCAGCTTCATAAACATTCCCCTTCAATTCCCAATCTACTTTTTTAGCTTTTGGAAATTTTTGCTGAAAACTATTCAGTACGACAGCTGGAACCTGACTTTGTGGTATATCTTGAGCAATAGCTCCTGTTGTTGTGAGTGCTAGCATAAAAGCACTCCAGATTAATTTACAGTTCATGATTCTTTTTTTAGTATACCACAAAGTAAAAAAGCGAATCTGTAAAGATTTGGGAATGCATATACAATAGAGTTCTGTTTTTTAAGGGTGCATATTGAGCTGGAAACTATGCAGATTATTTTCATAACGATAGACGAGCACAAAACCATAGAGTTGACAGATCGCCTGCACAATGGCAAGCCCCAAGCCAGTACCTTTAGAGGCTGCATCTGACTTATAAAAACGGGAGAATACCAGATCGGCATCCAACGCAGCATGCGCACTTGTGTTGGAGATTATCAGCATGTTGCCTGTAATACTGATATTCACCTCGCCTCCCGCTCTATTATGAAATAAAGCATTCCGGAGAAGATTCGACACGACGATATTGGCCAGAGCACTATCCATTTGCACATGAAGCTGATCCACCTGGACAACGTTCATTTCTACCTGTTTAAATTCGGCAATATCTTCAAACTCCGCCACCATGCTAAGGACAAGCGCATTGAGTGAAAGATTTTCATTATGCAAGAATTGTTTATTCTCGATTTTACTCAGTAGCAACAAGGACTTATTGAGACGCACAAGCCTTTCGGCAGTATTTAAGACTTCTGCGATTGTTTCAGACTGTTCTTGTTTCAGTTCCTCCGACTCGGCCATCATTTCCAATTTGTTGATCATAATGGCCAAAGGTGTCTGTAATTCATGCGAAGCATTCCCAATAAACTGTTTTTGCTGTTCATAGGTTTCTTCATTGTGACGGATGAGCGTCGTTACAGCAAGCTGCAGATCTTTAAATTCCTGAATCTTCGTATCCATAGCAGGCTTCGCTTGGGTTTTACCCAGACGGAATCGCGTCAGTTGGTCAAGGAAAGAATATAAAGGCCGCCATAAACGTTCGATCACGATCTTATTGATGGAAACAATACTGACGACTAGCAGTACAAACAAGATGACAACAGAATAAAACAGATTCTTGATCAGATCGCTTTCTTCAATCATCGAGTTGATGATCGACAGTTCATAGTAATGCCCCTGATGTTCAAATGCTGTCGTCAGCATTCTAACAGGTTCCAGTTCCGGTTCAGGATCATCATCGTCCTGCATATAAAGCATGGTGTCCTTATATACCTGCTGCATGTTAAGCGCCTGCTGTTCGGAGATCTCACGAACCTTATAGTTATTTATCCCAAAAGCTAAATCAGGAGCGATGGTGGGATTGGTAGACAGCTCCTGGATAATGAGCCGTTTCTGGTTTTCGAGTTCCTCGTCGATATTATCGTGGATCACCTCCAGCATAAATAAATAGAATACCGTTGACCATAGCGCGATTACTACCAGAACGGAGATGGAGAGGTACTTAAGCGTTTGATTGGCTAGTCTCATTTTTCGACAAGTTTATAACCGATTCCATAGACCGCTTCAAAATCCACATCCGCATGGCTAGCCAGGAATTTTTTTCTTAAATTTTTTATCTGTGAATAGATAAAATCGAGGTTGTCGGCCTGATCTGTATGATCACCCCATACATGTTCAGCCAATGCACTTTTGCTGACCAGTCTATTTTTGTTCAATAAAAAGTAATTGAGCATATCAAATTCCTTCCTATTTAGTGGCACAGGTCTCTGTGCAATAACCAGGCTCCGTTCGTTGAGGTCCAGGACAACGTTCCCCATCGTCAATGTATTCTTACCGTCGCGTTGTTTCCTGCGCAATACCGCTTTGATCCGTGCATTCAGCTCCGCTATATGAAAAGGTTTGGTCAAATAATCATCGGCTCCAAGCTCGAGTCCCTTTAGCTTATCGTCTAAAGAATCCTTTGCAGATATAATGATCACATTATCAGATTTGCCTTCACTCTTGAGCTGATCCAGGATATGTAAACCGTTACCGCCCGGAAGCATAATGTCCAACAGGATACAATCATAATCATATAGCGATACTTTTTCTAGGGCTGCTCCATAATCACTGGCAGTCTCAACGGTATACTCTTCCTTAATCAAAGAGGCTTTTACGATTTCCCTTAACTCTTCCTCGTCTTCAATTACCAGTACTTTCATCTTTATTTTTTATTGATGAGGGTTGTGTTTGTTTATGACAAAGGTAATCTGAATTTAGGAAAGAATTAGGAATGCTTGTCGACACCCTATCTTAAGCTGACATCCAGATAGACCGAATGGCGTCCATAAGTATCATAAAAAGGTTTAAAGAGCACATCATCGATATAGAATTCCAACGTTTCCGGGTTCCCCTTGATCGATTTACCAATATCCTTTGCATCTAAAGTGACTTTACGCCAGTCTTTTCTTGCTGCAGGCTCCTGGGCAGCCAATAGGATAGGTCCGTAAAATAGACTTGCAATATTAGGCTGGTCCATGACCGGATCCAGATGAAACTGGAAGGGCATTTTTAGGTTGATCACGTCCCCATTTTTCCAGTCACGGCTTAAAGTCAGGTAAGTTCCCGGCTTAACCGTAGTTTTTTGCGCTGTGCCATTTATCGTCACAAAAAAACCTTTTGTTGCCCAGCTTGGTACCCGAACATGGAGATCAAATTTGCCATTCCCTTGTATGGTGAGTGATGTATGATCCGCTTTGGGAAAACTTGTTTTTTGCTCGACGCTGATTCCCCGCTCCGTCCAGTGCAAGGTCGAAGGAATATACAAATTGACATACAGCGACTGATCATCCTTACTCTTAAAGTAGATGGTATTCTGCAATTTCGTACTACTTTCGATCGCCGTACCGTTACAACAGGTAAAACCTTTCATATCTGCATTTCCAAACTGCTTCAGGGATCCAGCCCGCAAGGGCACATGATACGTGTTTGCTGGACTATTTTCTGCAACCGAAGCTAAGATATGATTGTATAATCCACGTTCATAATAATCCATTAACTCCGCACGCTGATCGAACATAAATAAGTCACTCGTCAATTTCAGCATGTTATAAGTCGCACAGGTTTCATTCTGCCCACCTGCAGAAAATCCATTTTCATATAAGGTCGCCGGCTGACTGATAAAACACTCGGCATTGGCCGGATTTCTTGCTCCGGCAACACCGCCAATGCTATACATGTAGTCGTTCGTAGCCTTATACCAAAAGTTGTCTGCTACTTTATAATATTGCGGTTCATTGGACACACGATACATCTCCATGCTTCCCACAATTTGAGGGATATGCTGGTTGGCATGCAGTCCTCTAAAAGTGTCCACATTTTTGGCCAGCCCATGTGCATGCGCAGCATTGCCGTAGAACATATCGATATTGTCAAATAAACGGGCTGTTTTTAAATAGTTCTGGTTACCGGTCACCCGATATAACCTCGCCATCACTTCGTTCATCCCCCCAAATTCACCCGCGATATACGTATTCCACATTTTAATCAGTGTCTCCGTAGGGACTTTATCTAAACGTGCATATACCCAGTTGCCCATTCCCTGTGCAATCTCCAATGCCTTTTTATTCCCACTGACTTCATAAACATCCATAAGGCCTGCCAAGATCTTGTGCAGGGTATAATAAGGGGCCCAGATCTGGTTCTTCTGTCCGCCATATTTTGCGCCCTTTTCAAGCATGATAAATTGATCCGGCGGGTAGGCGCTGATAAATCCGGTCCCCCAGTTCCAATAATCTGTCCGGATTCCTTCATCGCTCAGGTCAGAATCGTAAGCTGATTTTCCGGGACCAAAAGGTACGGCTGCAGGATCAGCAATAAACGGTTCCCCTGCCTGTCTCGGACTGCCTGATAATTTGGACAAAGTATATAGTACATTGACCATGGTATCCATTTTTTCCAAAAATTTTGCCTGAAGAGCTTGGTCATACCCTGTACTGGCATAAGCTTGGGCGATGGCGGTCAAATAATGTCCCGTCGCATGACCTCTCAGCTTAATATCCTGGCTATCCCACACTTCCAGAGGCTGCGCTCCCCGTGGTTGCGGCTGTCCAAAGGCGTGGCGAAACATATAGAGAAAAGAATTGGGATCCGATTTGGCCAATGTATCGATGAATTTATTGCGGTTTTCAATAAATTTGGTCTGCTGATGTTTTACGTCCGTATTCAGAGAAACTTGATCCAGGTGAAAGGGTTCCAGCTGTAGGCTAGGCAGGTTAGCTTTGGCATTTCCTTTTACGGTGATGATTGCTTTGGGTTTCAAATCAGTCCCTGGAACGCGTCCGGTAATGGTGTAGGCTGTTTGCTGCAAGACAGTACTATTGTCTGTAGGTGCGGGCCATAGCACACGTACTTTGGGGCCTACCATGCCATCTTTATAAGTCCCTACGATATAGCTAGGCAATCGGGGCAATTCTCCCACTTCAGTTTCTACGTTGACATCACCGACACTGGTCAGATAGGCATTATAAAGCTGCGCTTTATTCATTGGAAATTTAGGCAGATCGTCCTCGGCTTTACCTTTGGCACTACGGTCTTCGTGCACACCTTTCAGCGCATTTCCGTATACCGTACTGATCTGGCTCCGGTTCAGCGGCACACGATAGATCCGAAAATCGTGGAGCAAGGCATTTAAACTCGAATTGCCACCTACCAAAGATTTTCCGATATACAACCTCCTTTTGCTCCCCGTCTGTCCGAAAACCGCGCTCAGTTCCTGTGGAATACCCGTAGTTTCTCCAACTGGCACAGCATCTAAATACGTTTGCATAGAGCCCGCAGCTATATCGACCACAATAGCCAGATGCACCCACCTGTTTAACGGGACCGCCGGCGAAACTGCATTTTTCAATTCGCCCTTCCTCTGGGAGATGATCCCCTGGTACCCCTTTTTCAGATCCGTTCCTGTTGCTGTCGCAGCAAAATATCGGGCTATATCCTGCCCGAAATCGAAGAGATACTGCTCCGGCTGAGCAGCACGTAAGTATAGCCAGCCCGTTATGCTGATCGATTCTAAATCGGAGAGCACCTGCGGTGGCAATACGATAAAATCATCCTTTCCGCCAGCAAGAGACAAGACCTTGGTGAATTGCTTATCTGCAACAAACGAAGCTTTTTCGCCCTGAAACTTGCCATGCAGTCCATTCCGCGACCAGTCTTTTAAATCACCATTAAAGATATAGCGTGCCACCATACCTGTTTCTCCAATACCATCCAATATTTGGTCTCCCCCCTGTGCCACGGCCACATCTATCGTTTTAATAAAAAGTGTAAAAAGTGCCGCAACATATATTTTGTATCTTTTCATATCACTATCTTTTGGTTCGCCATAATGTTGTGTCCCGATCATCTCCCCACCAGGGGTTTGTCCATCTCTAACCCACATTCAAAAATGGCTAGCGCTTTCTTATTCTTGTTAAATTGACATTTATAAAATTAATGACATTAACTCATTATATATAGGTTTATTTTAGCCAATATTCTCCAGATTTTAACTAAGGGCCTTTTTGCTACAATCTCAGGAGATTTAATCCTTCGTGTTTATAAACCTTTGGGGATACCGGTGAACTTGGCGGCTTGTTACCGAATACTCAGGGGTATTTCGTATTTTCGAATTGATATGAGCTACTATGGATAAACGAAATTCAAAAATTTGGGCGCCAGTTATTGGTCTGGATGGATTCCGCAAAGAACAGACGGCAGGACGCGAAGAACTCCTATTTAACGAACTTCATGGGGAACGGCTCATAAAAAAACCACATAAGCATGATTTTTTTATTATTAACCTCTTTGATAAAGCATCTGGTGTCCATACGATTGATTCAATTGACCATATCATCAAAGACCATCAGGTTCATGTCCTCTTTCCGGGCCAGATGCACAAATGGCATATCTATGCAGGTACAATAGGCTACCAGCTGATGATCGAACGGTCTTTTTTTGAACACTTTGCGCCGTTTTTCCGTTTTTCCTTTACCAATTATCAAAACCACCCGGTCATTGACCTTACCGCGGATGCTTTTGCACAATTGCATTATGAATTTGAATCGGTCAAGCAGGAGTTAAAAAGAGAAAATTCACTGATTCCATTAATAACTGCCCGAGCCGGTGTCATCGCAGCGACTGTAAGTCGGGAGGCAGAGTCTGCCTTCACCGAGTTTAAAGTCTATCAATCGGTTCCGCGCCTGGCGAAGTTCAATATGCTCATTGATGAATTTTTTAGAGAACAAAAACTCGTGGCTTTTTATGCTGAAAAACTACATATTTCGCCCAACTACCTCAATATTTTGTGCAAAAAGCACCTAAAAATATCGGCTACCCAACTTATTCACCAACGGATCAGTACGGAAGCCAAACGTCTGTTACAGAGTACCGAGCGATCCATCAAGGAAATAGCCTTTGAGCTGGGTTTTACAGATCAGGCTTATTTTTCGAATTTCTTTAAACTGCAGACCGGCACAAGTCCAAGTGACTTTAGGGAAGACCTCCAGGTGGGCGAAGCATCAAGTCCGCTGAAAGAATGAAAAAAAGATAAATCACACAAAGAATGGCAGAAATCTCCCAGCAAGAATAGGACACTAGCGATGTAACTTTGTAAAAGACTGGTAGGCTTTTTATTCCGGTCACAAAATAACATAATAGGAAATCAAATGAAATCAACGGCCCTTTCCCGCAAGGAATTTATCAGGAACTCTGCTTTAGCACTTGCCGGAGCAACATTCCTCCCAGAAATGCTATTTGCAAAAAACGACCATGGAGCGGTTCATCAAGAACTTTTGAGCGGCTACCAAGGAAAGAAAAGCTACACGCTGAAAAATGTGCTACTGGAAACGGGTTTTGAGTACGATGGAGATGGCAATGTAACGGCAACAAAAACAGGTCTCTTTTCCATTCAGATCGCAAACGGAAAAATCAAAAATATCAGTGCCAATACCAACAGTGCAGATGCGATCGATGCAAAAGGACTTTTGATGCTGCCTTCTTTTAAAGATATGCATATCCATTTGGATAAGACCTACTATGGCGACAAATGGCAGGCCGTGAGACGTGGTCCTGGAGGTGTAAAGGGGATGATTGCGCTTGAACAGAAAATTTTGCCGGACTTACTAAAAAACTCGACCTACAAGGCAGAAAAACTGATCGAACTTTTACAATCCAAAGGAACTGCTTTTGCGCGCAGCCATGTCAATATTGAACCGACATCCAAACTAGACTCTTTACGCCATCTGCAATTGGCACTGGAAAACAAGAAAAATGGATTTGGAGCTGAACTGGTGGCTTTCCCGCAACATGGTGTCTACTACACAGACACAGCACCTTATCTCAAAGAAGCGGCTAAAACCGATATCGATTTTATTGGTGGAGTCGATCCCTATTCCATTGACGGAGCAATTGAAAAAACAATGGATTTTACGGTCCAACTGGCATTAGATCATCACAAGGGAATAGATATTCACTTACATGAATCGGGTGAATCAGGTTTGAAAACCGTAGAGTACCTCATTAATAAAGTAAACGAGAACCCTATTCTCAAGGGCAAAACCTACCTCAGCCATTGTTTTGTATTGGGCCGACTGGAAAAAGCCAAACAACAGGAAATGGCCGAGAAACTGGGCGCCGCACAGATCGGCATCGTTTCGACGATCCCATTTGGTAGTTTGATTATGCCGATTCCGACCTTGATGGAAAACAAGGTTAAAGTCATGACAGGCAATGACAGTATTGTAGACCACTGGAATACATTTGGAACAGGTAGTGTGCTACAAAAAGCCAATCTTGCGGCTCAGGTATACGGCCAGGCTACCGAATATGCACTATCCCGTATGCTCAAACTTGCTACTGCTGGTCCCATCCCATTGGATGACAAAGGCAATATGCAATGGCCTAAAATCGGCGATAGCGCAGATATTGCATTTATTGACGCGAGCTGTTCAGCCGAAGCTATTTCAAGAATATCGCCCGTAAAATCACTGATCTATCAAGGGAATCTTGTTTTCTAACCATAAGACAAAGCAGTAAACGATTCAGGATTTCAGCCTGGTTGTCAAAAACAACCCAGTTAAGTAAAAAACATCTCCTATGAAAAACGAAAAGGTTCGGGGTAATAATTACCTTCGGGCCTTTTATGATTTAAACAACTTCATGATCCGTGGTTCAATCCGATCGCTTAGGATATAGGCTATCACGAGCATAAGACCAATAACAGCCGAAAGCAATAGGTATTTGTTCAGATACAGGTACAGATGATTAAAAATAATAAAGCCTATATGCTGATGAACCAAATAAAGCGGGTAGGTCAGCATGCCAATTTTAACAAATCTGGGCGAATTGATCGCCTGGAGTTTTCTACAGGAAACCAGCAACATAAGCAAGTAAAATACCACAATAGCAGCCCCAATAATATAAGGAGAAAAGTCACTGTGAAAAGTACGCTCCAGCCAATGAATACGGCCTACAGCAGCATCGATGGAAATGTACAGGCACCAAGGCAGAGTTACAAAATGCTGCTTTTTTGGCCCATGCAAAAAAATCTGGCAAAATATAATTCCCGCAATAAAGTAGGCACTCCAATCCAATAAGAAGAACTCATGGAGTGCATCATAGATTTCCGATGGCCCGACAAAAAAACGTAGACTGGACAATAGCAGCCAAAAATAAACCAGGTAATCCAAGCTGATTTTTTTAAAACGGTTCAGGATAAGGAACAAAGCTATAATCAGGTAGAACTTCAGCTCCACATAGAGCGACCAATAGGCGCCATCGACATCTCCCTGTCCTAACAGCTTTTGCACCATGGTCAAATTCGCCAATAGCTGTACAAATGTAACATGATAACGTGGGGCTCCCCAAAAATAAGAAACGAAAAAAGTCATCATCAGACAGATCCAATACATCGGATATAGACGCTTAAAGCGGGAGTAACAGAACTTACGCAGCGAAAGATGCTTAATGGAAAATGCAATTACAAAACCACTGATGATAAAAAATAGATCAACGCCTAGATAGCCGTATTTAACATATTCTCCGACTCCATCAAAACGCAGAAGAGACATATTCCCCGCAGCATATCCTCGATACAGATAATGATATAATACCACCGCAGTTGCCGCGATAAAGCGAAACAGATCAATTTGATAAATTCTTTTGGACTCAGACATTTGGCTGCAAATATACGCCGTTTCCAGAAAATTTTCAGGAGTAATATACTTGACCCTACAAAAGATACGATGGAAGGTCAACAACCAAAAGCACGTGAACTTACTCAATTTTATAACATCATCATGTGACTTCCGGACATTGCATTTAGTGCAGTTGCTGATTAACTTTACTAGAGTTTAATCCCATAAAATAGAGGAAATTATGAAAAAGAACCTATTAATAATCCTTTTTGTCGCCGTCGCCATTTGTTTTGGACATCAAGCCAAAGCCCAAGTGAAGCCAACAGCAACCTCCCAACCTGTTACTGTAAATATCAACTTGACAGATGCTATTTCGATAACATTGGGTGCAACCCCAACCGTTAACTTTACGTATACAACTGCGGCAGATTATACCGCATCAAAAACGGTGGAGAAAGCAGGTCATTTTACGGTTGTGAGCAATAAACCGTATAACCTTACTGTTGCTGCAACAGGCGCATTTACGCCCGCTGGAGGCCCTGATCTAGATATTGTAACAGTTACGGTACCGGCAGCCAGTGCCAATGGAGGTACTCCAGTGGCGAATGTACCGCTAAGCACAACAGCGGCATCGCTGGTTACGGGCTCAACAGCCTCTACCGGGGCAAGTTATACGGTGGATTATACCATAGCTAATCCTGCGTCCCTTTTAAATCTTGGCGCATCGGCCTATAGTACAACAGTCACTTATACAGCGACACAACTCTAACTGGAAAGATAATTTGATCTGTGAGATATTATTTAACACTATTCGTCCTTTATATTTGTAATACCCTGATCTATGGACAGGGTATTTCAATTTCTCCGTCCCGCATTTTTTTTACCGGGGAGCCGGGACAGACAGTTTCTCAGGTCATTACATTTAGCAACACCTCAAACACGGAGCTCTCTTTTGTCGCCAATCTGAAAGATTGGGATCGCGATTCGATTGGCGTAAAAAAATATTATTCTCCGGGCCAAAAACCGCAATCAAATGCGGCTTGGCTTACGCTATCGGAAAACACGGTACGTTTGGCACCGGGAGAGACCAAATCGATCAATCTTTCGATGACGATCCCCAAAAACCCAGTACCGCAGCAGCTAAGCAACACGATGCTTTTTTTTACACAGGTGAAGGAGCAGAAGGCCGCACTCCAGCATGGTCTTCATATGAACGTACTCATCGAAGTAGGCATTCAAATCTATCATACTCCTTCTGGATTAAATCCAGGGGATTTGGAATTCCTTGCTTTTGAGGACAGGCATATCATTACCAGTCAGACAGGCCAATCTGTGCGCCGGATGGATGTACACGTTAAAAACACAGGCCATATTAACAAGGATGCCTATGTTCGGTTTGAACTGACCAATACAGAGACAGGCGAAGAAATCCCTATTAAGGCCGTCGCTATCGCGATGCTCCCCAATTCGGATCAGTGGGTGCAAATTGACCTTCCAGAGAAACTGGCTGCAGGACATTATCTTGCCGTTGCAATATTAGATGCGGGCAGCCAATATGATTTAAAAATTGCAGAGAAAGAAATTACATATTAAGCAGAATTTTGCTGTTTGTTTCCTAAGCTTATTCAGCTTCTATGGACATCATACTTATGCACAGACGACTGCTATTACCCTGCCCCAAGCCAATATACAGGCTCGAACCGACTACAATACAGCAATCAATGCAGGCACCTATTCCAGTGTAATTACCTTACTTCCATCTTTTTCAGTAAAATCCGGTTCAGCAACTTTCACCAGCACAACCAGTGGAAGTTTTCCGGCCAGTGTAGTGTATATGAAACTTTCGAGTATTGGCAGCCTGGTATTACTTGGGTTGGGCACGAATAATGAAGTCGCCCTCTCAACTGGAGGCGGTTTGCTCTATGCAGCTGTGGCAAGTGTTACGTCGGGTGCGATAGCCGCCAATGCGCGCATTGCAACAGCAAGCCAGACCTGGACCGCGGGAGTATTTAGCAATGTTGTCAGCTTCTATACGCAAGGTGTATTGGCGGGTTCCATCTCTCCAGCAAGCTACACGTTGTCCATCACCATCCCCGGATTTATAAGTCCGCCCGCCAGCATCGGAACAACGAGTATAGCGGTAAACGATCTTAGTTTTTACCGATCTGCAAATGGAATTAGTGCCAGTCAGATTATACCAGTCTCAAGTACTGTACCTTATATCCCCAGTATACGTACCGGGAATGCACAATTTAGTTTTAGTACGAGCTTTCCCTACAACACATTACCTGTTTCACCTGTATCCACAGTGAGCGCCTCACTCAGCGGAGTTGCAACGGCAACCGCGGCTAACCTATCCACAACTGACCAGGCCCTAACGAGTGCAACCGGAATACCTGTCCCTACCAACAACGGCAGTTCGATCACACATACATACAGCATTAGCACCGCATTCCTAAAAAGCAACTTTATACAAGCCGGAACTTATACTGTTCCCCTCACTTACACCTGGAACAAGTCATCCTCCGCCGCCTACCCTACAACACCGGTGCAGGCGCAGGCGAGTGGAAGTTTGACGATTGCGGTCAGCGACTTGGGAGAAATCATCGTAAATCAGCAGTCGGTTAATCTTCCTTTTACGACGACCAGCAATTATGTTAACGGTGTCAGTACGAATATGCCCACCCATTTAACACTAAGTAACACCACACCCTACAACCTATATGTACGGGCCACTTCTTCTAGCTTTACTTCAGGGGTCAATAGTATTCCATTAAGTGTTTTACGTATCGGTCCAATGGCTGGGCAGACTGGCGTAAATACTGTCACTCTGTCTACAACAGCCCAGCAGCTGATTCAAAATGCCGATCCTGTTATCGATCGAACACTCGATATGCAGTACAGCATCCCCGCAGCACAGACCAGTAATCTTCTGGGTAAACCAGCCGGCACGTATACCGCGAATATAGTCTATAGCTTTGTCGCTCCCTAAAATCTTTTGATACCGACTTTTCGTCTTTGATCCCGGTAGCGCAAGGATGGAAGCTCCGTCTGTCCTTCAACCTTTACCTCAGCTTCACAATTCGAATTTTCAATAACAAAAGGCATTCCTTCGGTCTCTACCGTCAACCTATAAAAACCGACCGGCAGATAGAAAACATATTCTCCTGCTTCGTTGGTCAACGTATTATACTTTTTGCCCTGTCTATCATTCGCGGTAATTCTGATACCGCTCAAATCAGGCTTAGACTCCAGATATTTACTGGCAATTAATTGGATTTTGCCTTTTGCGGGTTTTGTTTTGATCAGCGGGATGTCTATGGACTGGTTTTTGGTCAATATGATCGTGGATGGCCCCTGAGAAACCCAGCCTTGATGGTTTTCTGTCTGTATGGAAAACGAACCGGCCTCCATGTCAACAAACTTAACGCGTCCCTTCGCATCTGTTATGGCCGCTTCCTTTCCGATTCGAATCAACACCGATTCTACAGCTGGCTCCTCGTCCTCCCGCATGCCATTGTTGTTGCTATCCTCAAAACAGGTCAGCTGCAAACGATAACCTTTATCATGTCCTCTATGACCAAAATTCTTTTCAATCCCAATTCTGATCTGCCGATTATTAAACGAATATCGATCCAATGGTTGGGGTTGGGATACATTTATTGGATCTGCCATAAACAGCAGTTTACCTTTAATAAAGGTATAAAAGATGTCTGCAGTTAAGTTCCAGTTATTCTTCATACGCCAACGGGCATTCCCATTTATGGACAGATTATTACTTCTCGAAAAGCCATAATAACTATACATCGTTGCAAGTTGCACCTGTAAGCTGTGCGCAAATGCTTCAAAATGCGTATTAGGCCCCAGCGAATACATGCGATAGTTAGAACCTGCATAAGTTGCCAAAAGATCACTTAAATAATAGGGGTTGATCTGTACAAATGCATTAAATCCAAAAAGTGCCTGATCATAATTACCCGATACACGTAATGAATGAAAAGGAGCAATGGGCTTTTCAGCGGTATTTTTATAGGTATAACCATAATCCGTCTGTAGCGAGAAACGATGGCTTTGCGTAAAAAAATTAAGGTCCGCAACAGTTCTTACTGAACTAGATCTCCAGTTTACAGCGTTAGCGCCTAATCCCAGCCAGCTGTGGTAATCAGCACGCTGCTTCATCCAGTAGGGCCTTACATCAACATTCAATCGCCCAAATGCGGTACGGTATCCCAGCTCATAAATTTCAATCCGATTGCTGTTGCTAAAAAAGTAGTTTCTGTCACCGACCTGATATTTAGGCCGGTTATCCATAAAACTCATTCTGACCGAGATACCCTTCGTTTCCTCGAGCGGAATGACAACACGGGAGTCCGACTGCAAGAGCCCCCTTCTTAGGCCCACATAATAGGGAGAACTGTAGTAATTGATGCTCGAAACCTGAAAGTCGTCGTAAATCCCATTATAACTTAAGCCAGCTGCCAAAGCAGCCTGATGACCACCACCATCCAGCTGTTCGATACTTGTTCCACCTTCCCAGGTGAGGTTTTGTTTTTCGCTCCAGTCTTTATAGCCCTTTCCACTGAGCAGATGGCTCCGGACATTTCGGTAATTGTCTTTGCTATGCAAATAAGCCACGCTACTTTCTTGATTTTTCTCTGACGTAAAAGCATACTTAAGTCCTAGAACTCCACCTCCGGGTGAAAAAGTATTCATCTGATTCCAAAGGAAGTAATTGTTTTGGACCGCATACGCACTGATCGAACGTGACTTATCAAACTTATAGCTTGCTCTCAGCCCTCGGCCGTTAACATATTGGTCTAGATTCTCGTAAATATTACCAGCTTTCAGCCCCCATTTTTCCGTTTGATAATTCAAGTAACTATCATACATATTAAACGTGCGCTGGCTTCGAAAATAATCCATATTCATGCGATAACTCAAGGATTTCTCCTTGCCGAACGCTAGATTTCCATATCCCTGAAGCTGGTAGACGGCTATATCCTGTCCCATATCCAGATAGTGCAAGGCAATCGTATTGTTGTAGGGTTGGTCCTGCAAGTTCATCGCCGAGCCGAACCGCTTGACGCTCCCTACAGTCATGATGCGAACCCGGCTTGTCGCGAGCTGTTTGCCCCCCGCTTCAATAGCAGTCATCGTGAGTTCTACATCCGTGGCTATTTTTTTTGTTCGCATACGGGCTGTAAACCGCAATAAAGACTGTCCGCCTGCAGCCAATGTTGTTGGTAAAGTTTCACCTACGACCTCCAGTTCAGATGGCAAGTTCGCAAACTGCAGCTGAAAAGTAAGCGGTATTAACCCAGTATTGACGATACGGACCAAAAACTGCGTCAGTCCAGTTGACTGATCAATAAAATATTCTGGTTGTTCAGACTGAATCAATAGCGATGCCTGAACCTCCAGTGTTGTCCAGAAAACTTGGGGCGGCTGAATATTCACTGAAGGATCCTTCGGATTCAGCCCGATGCTGAACTTTTGTATTGCTTCCGAGATCGTCCGTCGATCAGTCATGTATTTCAAAGGAAAGGTTTTCTTTTCATGTGGTTTAAGTTGTATAGTTGATGGCAATTTGATCAATCCCTGCAAAGCCTTTGTATTATTCGCATCAGGACTTAGTTCGATTGCTCTATCTGTGTTATTAATGATCGTTAATTTGTTGGAAAAGGTCTGCGACGCCGAGATTGGGATGGAATCATATTCAAAATGATAGGCAATATCATATCTTTGCTGCCCTTTAGCTATGGATAAGAAAAGAGCGGCGCAATTGAAAAGAAACACCAAAAATAAACGGCTTCTTATTGGCATAGCATATTGTTCAAGTATCCATAAAAATCAGGCTAAATTTAAAGAGATCGAAATTTAGGCAGTCACATGTTCATGTAACGAATTATTAAGCGGTCAATTGCGCAATCAATTCACCTTTGCTATTGATCTGAAACTTTCTATAGATTCGCTTGATATAAATACGGACGGTGTCCAATGAGATTGCGTATTTCTGGGCAATCATCTTATAACTAAGGCCTTCAATAATACCATTAGCAATTTGCAACTCCCTGGCAGTCAATAAATTTTCTGATTTCTTGGCACTGAAAGCCTGTTCAATTAAAGCACGATTGACAAAAGGGCTAATAAAAGAACCGTTTCCCAATGTCATGGTTATTGCATTTATTAAGGATTGCAGACATGTTTTCTTTAACATATAGCCAACGGCACCTTGCCTAAAGCAGCTACGCACCATCCTTACATCACAATTATTCGTTAAAACCAATATTTCAGCGCGCGGAAAAACACTTTTCACCCGTTCGACGACCAGGCTATCCTGATGGTCAATATCGACAATCATCACATCAGGGACTTGATTGCGGCCTGAAGAAGCAAGTGTATCCTGATCAAACAGTACATGTATAGGTATTGCTGATTCAGAATTACTTTTTTCTAGGATGATTTTTTTTGTTTCTGTCCGTTCCTGCTCATCCATGTCAATTATCCCAACTGTAATCATGATATTTGCATTTTATTAAACTGAAAATTATGTACACCCGATTTTGAAAATATTTTTATCCATATTACAAATAATCGATTATACTAAAGACAACCGCAGCCGCAAAATTGTTTTTAAAGAAAAAAATAATCAAAATAAAATTTAATACAGCATTATTTTAATCGATTTAGAAATGAATTTCACAATAATTTATACAAACACCAATAAAGTAGGCTAAAAAAGACTTATATAATTATAATTTCTATTATTTAGAAACCACGGTTTCTTTGTCGGAAAATTAATTGTTACAACACCGTCGCCTGTGATTAGCTATAGAAGCTGTGAATCCCAGATTATCAGAAACTTATTTATATTTGGCAAAAAAATCCCAATGGGCCGTCTATCTATTTTATTTATTGTTATCCTAATTTTGTTATTTACCTTTCCTGCGCTGGGACAAAACAGTGGCTGGGACAAGTTAGACAAACAGCTGTCAGAAGCAAGCAGCGATTCTACCCGAATATTGGCTTATTACAAAGTCGCGTCAGAAATCTACCGAAGCAATCCTACAGAGGCACAAGAGATCGTTTCCAGAGGATTGGGGCTCGCCGCCGACAAAAAATTTGAGGCGCTGCAAATTGATCTGTTAAATTTACAGGGAGTTATATACTTGAAGCTAAATAACTTCGATGAAAGCATAAAAACCCATTTCAAGGTACTCAAAAAACGAGAAGAACGCAATGACAAAAAAGGGATGATGCTTTCCTTTCTCAATATAGGAAATGTATTTAATAAGAGCTATGACCCCGATCAGGCATTAAAATACTACCAACGCGCATTAGATCTAGCCAAAGAAACCCACGATACTCGAAATCGGGCCAATATATCTACCAATATTGGAAATGTATATGCTCAAAATGCATTAAATGGAGAGAAGAAGCAGGATATAGCACATTCAATTGATTATTTAGTAAAAACGGTTGAGTTCTGTAAAGCCAATGCGCCGGAAGTTGATCTTTTCAATACCTACATTTTATTAAGCTATCTTTATCTTAAGGCAGATAAGCTTGAATGGAGCACGTACTATACCGACCTCGCGATAGACATCACCACCAAGAAAAAAGATCCTGTTGGTGAAAGTTATGCCCGTATCAACCGAGCAAATATCTATGTCAAAGAAAACCGGTTTGATCTGGCCGCACAGGAAGTTTCCCTCATCAAGACTATCATTGCCAAAAGCGGTTTCACCAATCTGACAGAAGACCTTCAGGGAGATTTTGATAAGATAGCAAAAGCGATCAAAGCACAGGATGCACATATCATACTGAGCGATCAGGATAGTTCAGACCGCAAGTTTCATGAAGATGCCGCGACCCTTCGCGTCCGCATCAGAGAAGAACTTCGTGAGAAATATGAAAGTGAAAAGAAAGAGCTTGAAAATAAAAATCTCTTATTAAAAAACGCGAATGCAGAGCGTGAAGCCCATTGGATAAGACAGATCGGGTTATTGACATTTTTTGTGCTCTCGGTCTTTTTGGTGATGATCCTTTTGCTTATCAGAAAGAACAGATTATTGCGCAAAGAAAAACAAACAGTAAACCAACAAGCCGACGAAATTAAACAGCAACATGCCGAACTCGTCCAGGCAGAACGCTTTCGGTCGAGCATATTTTCCGTTGTATCGCATGACCTGCGCAGCCCTATGGCGACTTTCCAGGCCTTACTCTCTGTATCGAAGATTACGGAGCTCCCAGCCAAGGAAGTTAAAGATATGCTACTTAACATCGGTTATCAGATAGAGGTTGCTTCAAAGATGCTGGACGATCTTTTAATCTGGTCCTCGCAGCAGATGGCCAACGAAAAGCTCGAAATCCAAACAATATATCCATTGCAGGTCGTCGAAGAATGCCGGCAGCTGTTTGCGGATAGAATTCATTTAAAGAAATTAAATGTCCTGATCGATATTCCTTCCGAATTGACTATCCAGACAGATTTAAAGCGCTTTGAGTTTATTGTCCGTAATATCTTCAACAATGCGATCAAATTTAGTCTCAGCGGGAAATCCGTTGTTATTGGTCATCAGGAAAATTCCAAAAGCGTAACTATTTCCATTCGGGACGAAGGCCTAGGTATGGACGCGAAAACAATTGCTGCACTTCAGGATAAGGGATTCCAAAAAAGCTTTGAAGGGACTTTCCATGAAAAAGGCACCGGAATAGGACTTTTATTATGTCATGAATTTGCAAAACGGATCAACTGCACAATTTCCATCGAAAGTACAATTGGATTTGGAAGCACCTTTTATATTCAAATACAAAAAAATGGATAGCTTGTTTTGCTATCCATTAAAGAATTCTTTAAATAATGATGCGTTTAAGATATTCTCCATAACCCGATTTACTGAGCGGAGCTGCTATCTTTAGAAGCTGTTGCCGGTCGATATATCCCATCCGATAAGCCACTTCTTCTATCGCACCAATTTTCATCCCTTGCCGTTCTTCAATCACTTGGACAAACTGTGCCGCCTGCATCAAGGACTGCACCGTCCCCGTATCTAACCAGGCTGTTCCGCGATCGAAAACACCGACTTTCAGTTTGCCGCGGCGGAGATATTCTTTATTAATATCCGTAATTTCCAATTCCCCTCTCGGCGATGGCTTTATACTTTTAGCAATAGCTACAACAGCATTATCGTAGAAATAAACACCCGGCACAGCGTAATTGGATTTAGGCTCTTTGGGCTTTTCCTCAATAGAAACCACATGCTTTTCTTGGTCAAATTCGACCACGCCATAACGCTCCGGATCCTGTACAGGATAGGCAAAAACAACCCCACCGGCTGGGTTAGCACAAGACTGTAAAAGCTTGGACAAACCTGAGCCATAAAAAATATTGTCACCTAGAATAAGCGCAACTTTATCATCCCCAATAAATTCTTCCCCTAAAAGGAACGCCTGTGCCAATCCGTCAGGGCTCGGCTGTTCTTTATACGCAAACCGGCAACCTAACTGCGAGCCATCACCCAATAGTTTTTCGAAATGAGGTAGATCCTGCGGTGTCGATATAATTAAAATCTCGCGTATTCCGGCCAGCATCAAGGTCGACAAGGGGTAATATATCATTGGCTTATCATATACAGGCATCAGTTGTTTACTTACAGCCAGCGTAAGTGGGTGTAGTCGTGTCCCTGAGCCTCCGGCCAATATAATTCCTTTCATAACATTATATTTAGATGATAAGCAAAAATCTTTAATCCTTGCTATTTCTTAATTTTCAAATTCTTCAGCTAGCATCTTAGCCAAACTTATTTCCCAATGAGGCACCTCAACACCAAAAGTAGCCTTGATCTTTGATTTATCGAGCAAAGAATACTTCGGCCTACGTGCAGGTGTAGGATACGCACTTGTGGGAATCGGTTTTACCTGACAATCGAACGAACGGAAATCACGTATCGCTACAGCAAAGTCGTACCAAGAAATTTCACCTTCGTTACTATAGTGATAAACACCACCTTCCCATTCCGAGGAGTCTACTATTTTTACTATTGCCAAGGCTAGATCCTTCGCATAGGTCGGGCTTCCAATTTGATCGTCAATAACACCGACCTCATCACGCTCGGTCATTAAACGACACATGGTTTTCACAAAGTTTTTGCCATAGGTGGAATATACCCAGGAAGTACGTATAATGATTGCTTCGGGGCACCACTTCTGAATCGCCTGTTCTCCCGCCAGTTTCGTTTGTCCATATACATTGATGGGGGCGGTTTCGGCAGTTTCTGTTAAAGCAGATGCAGAAGACCCGTCAAAAACATAATCTGTTGAAATAGCGATTAGACGTGTACCATGGAGATGGCAGTATTGTGCGATCTCTTCGCAAGCTACATGATTGACCAAATCGGCATTTACCTGATCCTCCTCAGCCTTGTCAACAGCTGTATAAGCTCCCGCATGGATAATGAGATCCGGCTGATACATCCCCAGGATCTCCTGAATAATCTGGATTTGATCCAATGGCAATTGTTTCCGATCCAAAAAGTAACACTCTTTTTCAGTATTATCTAGCAAAAGATCTTTTAGTTCTGAGCCAAGTTGTCCCGAAGCTCCTGTTATAACAATCCGCATGGCATCTTAAATTAACTTCAACCGTAATTCCGCAAAGGATTTTGCCTCTTGGTCCTTTGGGGAGAGAATCATTTGTTCCGCGGGAATCTGCCAGTCGACCGCCAATTCTGGATCCAATGGATTTACACCATCTTCCGATTCTTTGTGATAGTTATTATCACATTTATAAAAGAAAACCGCATTTTCCGATAACACCGAAAAACCGTGTAAAAAGCCTCGAGGAATGTACATTTGCTGTTTATTTTCAGCAGAAAGTTCTACGCTAATATGTTGTCCAAAAGTGGGCGACCCGGGACGAACATCAACAACGACATCCAGCACTTTTCCTTCCACAACGCGCACCAATTTTGCCTGCGCATGCTCTCCAACCTGCATATGCAGGCCACGCACCACACCAAACTGTGATTTGGATTGATTATCCTGTACAAAATGTGGGGTGTAACCTAATATGGCGGTTAGTTTTGTCTCATTAAATGATTCAAAAAAATAACCTCTTTCATCTTCAAATACGGTCGGTTCGAGTATAAAACAGCCTTTGAGTTTTGTTTCTGTATAGGTCATCCTTATGCGTCTTTATATTGTTTGTCGTAATAGTTTTGATAATCGCCAGATGTTACATGTTCTAACCATTCCTGATTAGCTAAGAACCAGTCTATCGTGCGTGACAAACCTTCTTCAAAAGTTACTGTTGGCTTCCATCCCAATTCCTTATTGATCTTCGCTGCATCAATCGCATAACGTAAATCATGCCCTGGCCGGTCCTTCACAAACGTGATCAATTGCGCCGAAGAATCTTGGGGACGCCCCAATTTCTCATCCATCTGTTTGCACAGTTCTTTGATCAGATCTATATTTTGCCATTCATTGAATCCACCGACATTATAGGAATCACCGTTTTTCCCTTCATGAAAAACGAGATCGATGGCTTTTGCATGATCAATGACATATAACCAATCGCGGGTATATTTTCCATCACCATAGACAGGTAGCGGTTTATGATTTAAAATATTATGAATGCACAAAGGAATCAATTTCTCGGGGAAATGGTTAGGCCCATAATTGTTGGAACAGTTTGTCAGAACAATAGGCAAGCCGTAGGTATCGTGGTAAGCCCGCACAAAATGATCGGAACTTGCTTTGGAAGCTGAATATGGCGAATGTGGATCATATTTTGTTTCTTCTGTAAAAAATCCCGTTGCACCCAATGCGCCGAACACCTCATCCGTTGATACATGATGAAAACGTTTTCCTTCGAAATTATCGTTCCAGATTTCTCGGGCCGCATTCAATAAATTGACCGTTCCAATGACGTTGGTCATAACGAAAGCCATTGGATCAACAATCGAACGATCGACATGGGACTCCGCCGCCAAATGGATAATACCTTCGGGCTGATACGCTTGGAAAATAGCGGAGACAGCCTGCGGATCGGTAATATCCGCCTTAACAAAGGTATAATTAGGCAGATGCTCGATGTCCTTTAAATTCTCCAAATTACCTGCATAGGTCAAAGCATCTAGATTAATAATTTGATATTCAGGGTACTTTAACACAAACTCACGAACAACATGGGAACCTATAAAGCCTGCTCCTCCAGTAATTAAAATTGTTTTATTCATATAATGATTCTCGAATGTTTAGACCATTGGTCTTCGAATGATGCATTCAGCAAATAGTTCGCTAAAATTATGATGATTTTTGTTAATTGACAAGTTTTAATCCATGAGTAAACGAAATAAACAAAAAAAGCCTTCAATGAAGAAGGCTTCTGACTTATTTATCGTGTTAATTTCTAAATTTTAGCTGTTTTACAGCAGGTTTACAGCACATTCTTTACCAAAGAATATACGGGCACCTCTACCGGCTCCTCATCCACCAATTCGGTTTCCTCCTGCTCCACTTGTGTATCCAGCACTTCGATTTCTTCCTGCTCCACTTGTGTATCCAGCACTTCGTATTCCGAATTTTGGGATTTGAACTCTGGAACGATCTGTTTCATTCCGGCGACAAGCTCCATAAAATCGGGCAATTGAACCTCCGCATCCAAAATCTGCTTACAGATTGCATTAATACGCTCTGCCTTCAGCGAAAGCTCGTCATGATTTACATTTGCAATCATAATTTTAGGATGGTGTGTCTTCACCGTATTTTCATTATTCGCCAATAGTTCCTCGTAAATTTTTTCACCCGGACGTAATCCAACTATTTTGATATCAATATCTTCTGGATAACGATAGCCTTTCAATTTGATCATCCGTTTTGCCAAATCGATAATCTTCACCGATTTACCCATATCGAATACAAAGATCTCACCACCTTTCCCCATCACACCGGCCTCCTGCACCAATTGACATGCCTCGGGTATCGTCATAAAGAAACGGGTGATTTCAGGATGGGTCAATGTCAGCGGTCCCCCCTCGGCCATTTGCTTCTCAAAGAGCGGAATAACAGAGCCGTTGGAACCAAGTACATTTCCAAATCGGGTAATGATAAAGCTGGTGTTGGATTTACCGCTACAACTGCTCACATAGATTTCAGCCATCCGTTTGGTTGCCCCCATGACATTGGTTGGGTTGACAGCCTTATCGGTCGATACCATAACCATCTTTTTTGTACCATAGTGCATACAGAGGTCTGCCACATTTTTACTGCCCAATACATTGGTCTGAATAGACTCGTAGGGATTTGCTTCCATTAAAGGCACGTGTTTATAGGCTGCCGCATGAAAGACCAGATCAGGTTTGTATTGCGCAAAAATCTTCTGCATAAAGGCATAGTTACGCACATCACCTACGACACAATGCATCTGCTCAGGCAGCGTAGCTTTAATCGATTGCTGTATATCGTACAATGCAGACTCGGCCTGATCCAGCAGAATTAAGGTCTTATAATGACGTCTGGCGATCTGACGGGCCAATTCTGAACCGATAGATCCCGCAGCACCAGTCACTAGGATCACTTTGCCCTGCATCTCCTGTTCAATCTCCGGGTGGTCCAATTTAATCGGTTTCCGTCCCAATAGATCTTCAATCTTTAACGGGCGTATTTCACGCTTGGCTCCTGAATTAAGTAAAATTCGCGCGGGTGGCATAATCTTTAGTTCAAGTCCAATATTTTGAAACCAGTCCGATACATACTCCAAACGCTCGGGATCGTTATTTTCAACAGCAATAATAACTTGTGAAATCTGATTTTTTTCAACAAATTCTTTTGAAATCTCAGTAATATCCCGGATTTTCAATCCTGCAAGCCGTTTTCCTATACGCGAAATCTTATCTTCCACAAAAGCGACAACCTGATATTTGATGCGCTGGTCTTCTTTTAACAGGGAATAAGAAACGAGACCAGGACGTGAGGCACCGAAAATCAGTACATTTTCGCCTTTTCTCGCGGGTAAAAACAGGTATTCGTAAATTGTACGATAAACAACCCTTGCCCCTACCATGATCACCAATAAGATACAGGCTTGCATGGTCAAAACACCATACGATAGACGCAGATAATCACCTGCCATCGTGCCTTTATCAAACACAGCCTTGATCAAAAATGTCAGCAACATCAGCACAAGATAGGCCGAAGCTACTGTTTTGAATATTTTAATGGTATCACGGATGCCCGTTTGCCTGACAATACCCCGATAGGTATTATAACAGAGAAAGGTAATAAAAAACACGGGTAATACGACCACAAGCTTCTTCAACATCAAAGCGATATCAAATACTCCTTTAAAGTTGTTGACCACATAGTTTGAAAACACATAACTTCCAAACACAAACCACATATCGATCATTAATATAACCCAACGTGGATTGTCTTTGCGAAGACGTCTTTTTAAATCTCCTAGAGAACCCATCATAAATTTCCCTTTTTTTATTTTTTTATAATATTTTCTTAGGCTTTTGTCTTAAACCCAACTTATATGGCTTTTGCAATATTTTAAAGAGATCGCCAAGATAGTTAAAATTTAACAAGCAATTAAACAATCTCCTAAAATATCAATAACAAAAACCTATTCTTTGTTATTTGTCCAATATGGGAGGACAAGCAAGTATTATACCGAAACTGTTACAAAGCTGAATTAATTATTAAAAATCATAAACAAAAGTCATTGCAAGAGGGTTCAGTCTATTAAAGCATCTCTTGAGCTATTCTTCCATTCTTATCAACACAAAAACTGGCATATTGTTTGTAAAGTCTTATCAGGGATATGAATACCGGAACTAAATGCCAACACGATCATATATTAAATACCAACAAAATACCAGATATCCCCATTTAACTTCGCATTTTTAAAACTATTATTATGGGCTTTTTTAGCAATTTGTTCGGTACCAATAAAAAATCATCCATTAGACCCTTAGCACAGCTTGAATTTTTGGAAGTAGACATGCACAATCATCTGCTGCCGGGGATCGATGATGGTAGTAGTTCTGTACAGAATTCGCTTGGCTATATGGAAGGATTGCAACGGCTGGGATTGAAGAAATTTATCTGTACACCGCATATTATGGCTGGCGTTCATCCCAATACCAAATCAAGTATCGAACAAGCTCAGGTTAATCTTGAAAGTGGCCTTAAGAATATCGGCAGCAAGGCTGAAATTTATGCGGCCGCGGAGCATATGATCGATGATGGTCTTTCAAACCTTATTCAGGACAATGAGCTTTGCGTTATCCCTGGGGGCTATGTACTCATTGAGATGTCCTATTTATCGGAATCAAAGGCGCTGTTTCATACCATCCTGGATATCCAAAAGCTAGGTTATAAGCCTGTTCTTGCACATCCCGAGCGGTATAATTATTATCATGGCAACTTTAACATCTATAAGCAAATTAAGGATGCCGGTTGCCTGCTCCAGCTTAACTTGCTATCCATCAGCCGTTATTACGGTGTAGATGTCAAAGCGATTGCGATGACTTTGCTCAAATCAGGCATGTACGATTTTGTGGGCACTGACCTCCATCATGAAAAACACCTCAAAGCCCTCACGGATATTGCCGAAAAATATCCCGTTCGTGAAATGTTAAAAACATCCCCTATTTTGAACTCGTCGCTTTTAGATCATATCAGTACTATCAAATCACAGCATATTGCCGGATAGAAATTTATTGTCCAAAACGCTTGACATTGACCTTTTTTGACTTCACTTTTAATACAAAAGGCTCGAGGACCAAATCGGCATCGAGTTTTACCGTTCCCGATTGCGCCTCTTGATCGGTAAATACGTTTGTCGGGAAACTCGCATTATCCAAATAGAAACTATAGCTTCCTTCGGGTAGACCAAACTCAAAATTTCCATCTTTATCGGTGCGGATCTCGATGATCTTCCCGTTCCTGTCTTTTGCCAAAACCTTGTAGATATCTAAATTCAGATCAGTCTCCAGACTAAGCCCCTGTGTATACTCCATATGCACAGCGCCCCTGACCATTCCGCCACGTTGGAGCGGGATTAGGATTTCTGTATTTGATTGCTGTACTAGGATCGCTTTCGACACGGCCATATACTGCCCTTGCTTTGGCGAAAAAACCAAGTACGATCCATAGGGCAATTTCTTAAAGGAAGCATAACCGGCTTTATCTGTTACAAACAATACTCCTTTTACTGTAAAGCTATGATCAACCATCGGAATATCCCCTTTATCAAATATGCCATTGAAATTTTTATCATAAAAACAGAAGACTCGTATATTTCCCGTTTTGATGGCTGGACGATCAAGGTTTGATCCTTTTAAATTTTGCCGGATGCCAATACGCAAATTATTGAAGTCATAGTCATAGCCAGTTTTCATAACACTATAATTGTATTGAAAAAGACCCGTCAGCAAGGTGTTTTTCAATACACGGTAATTTACACTCGCGTTCCCTCCAAAACTGTTCCCGTAACTGCTACTCAAATTCGCCCGGGCGTTGGCAGTCCATTGCAATCTTTCCTGTAATAGCGTACCGCTTACACGGGGACCTACAGAAAAACGGTTTCCAAACGAACGTCCTATCAATAGTGCACTCACCAGATCCGAAATCTGAAAGGCACCCTGCTGATAAGAAGCCGAAAGTCCCAGACTCTTATAATTGTAATTTAAATCGGTCCGTACCGCGAAAAGCCCATTCATTTGATCGGTCATCGACACGATTCCGGCCTCCGTGGTCACATTCAGATTGTGCCGCAGGTTACGCGACCGCACATTTACAGTGGACAATAGCCGCCATGAGGCAGACTTCAGTTCACGCGTACCCGCGGCAAACATATAGGTTCCGATTTCGCGATTATAGTTTGGCAATACAGATAAGGTCACAAATGAGCTCAGGGGCATATACATGCTTAAATCCCACCGGGAAGACTGGCTTGCGTAATTGAGAAAATGTGTATTTAGATAACTTGGGTTATAGCGGTAAAAGGTATAGCTTAAAGCAGCGGATATTTTACCCCAATTTCGATTTAAGCGTTCCACAAACTGCAAGGACCCGCGGCGATTGCCTGTATAATAAGGGGAACTATAAAAATTATCGGAGCTAAAACTCCATCTGGCAAAGCGCTGGTCCATTCGGATCCCCAAAGCCCAGGAAGGCATCGAGGAATCAGGCCCTGCTTGTCGGCCATTCTGGCTCTGGAGTCCAGCAGCGACAAAACCACGCAGCACGGTGTTGCCAGCATATTTTTGTTTCAAAAAATCAAAAGAATTTGACCATAGCAGACTGCTCGTACTGTCTAAACCATTGCGATCATAGAAGAGCTGTCCCTCATAACGATGGTGCTCCGCTTTGCCTTCCCCCAGAACGACTTTTCCAAAAGCGGTATAACCCGGATCGACGGAAGCGCTGTAGTCCAGCAGGTCCACGGCACGTTGTAAAACACCAACCGAGAAATTTGCAGCCCTTGCCGTATCGATATGATCAAATTTGACACCTCTTCCAAAAGCAGATGATTCCATGCTCTCCTGCAAATTTCCGATCGTATAGGTATTTTTCCCTTTCAAAAAACTAGCAAAGGTGTTGCTTAATGTGGGCCGATCCATCCCGCCCGTTTTGGTCAGATAAGCGCTGTATCTGAATTGTCCATTAGCTAAGCGATACTCCCCCTCCGACCGTAAATAAAAGGCTTGCTGTTCTCCGAGCAGATTATCTACCTGCAGATCAATAAAATTACGCGAATAAGCAGCCAGGTTACCTCGGTTGTCAAATAATTGTTGGTAATTTCGATCTGCTGCAATATTAGACAATAGCACAGCTAGATTTCCAAACACGTCGCCATTATCATATAGACCGGTGATGTTGAGCGTGTATTGCGCCCTGTTTAACATATATTTCTCCACTGCAAAACGCAGAACAAGGAGCGTATCACGCCCTGCCGAAAGGAAAAGATTCTGCTCCTTAAATTTTGTATTTCCGATGCGGTCCGGAGAGGAAAACAGGATTTTGATCTGCTCATCCGTTGTCCCATTATTGATAACCCGTGTCCGAATAAAAATTGAATCCCCCACATGCTTCAGATACTGCTGTTCCGAAACATCCTGTAAGATCACTGCTTTTTTGGGTAGCACATCAATAGCCATTGTCTTCTTATCGACGATATGGCCCTGTGAATCCCGAAGCTGAACACCTAGCATTTGCCCCCGAAGCTGAGCGGGTGCCTGGACTTGTAGACGCTGGGTAATAAACCTCTTTTTCCCTGCAGGTACAGTAAATGTCAAACGCTCCAAACCAAGAGCTCGCAGCCCCTCCGGCAGCTGCAGCCTAAGCTCACCTGTAAAATCTTTTTCGCTGTTGTTGATCAGCTGCAGGTCAATGCTATTAAGGCCAGCGTCGAGTCGAACCTGATCGGGTAAAATCAGGTGCACAGGCTTTTCCTGCTGTGCCCAGACAGACTGAACCAACAGCAGCAACAGCAAGGCGGCTATCGATCTAAGCTTATGAAGAGAGCATTTAAACACCTTGCAGCGATCAAATTATTGTGGAATCAATAAATAGAGGAGCGACACACTATAACTTCCTGATTTGGAAGCCGACACCTGATCAGCGGTCAGATTGGCTTTATACTCCACATTAAACGTTTGCGCTTGTTTTTTATCCGACGAAGCAGCTGTAACAGCAACCTGTTCCTGTGTGGTTAAGATTACTTTGGAATTGGATTTTATCCTGTTTATCCCTGCTCCCGCGGTCAATTGAAGTGAAAGAGTCGACAGCGGAAGTGCCCCCCCACCATTACGGACAAGCTCGCTATCCACCGACTTAACACGAACCTCAAAATCCGTTATAGAATTGACGCGTATTGCATTTGCAGCCAACGAACTTACTCCCTGCATATAATCCTTTTGTGTCGAAAACTGTAATGTGGCATTAGCAGCATCCGCAGCAATTTCCAAACTATAATCAGGCTCCATATCGACCATCCCACCATCGGTCAAACGCGGCGGCAATTGCATTTCATAATTAATTTCTTGCGTTCCCAGTACTTTTCCGCTTTCGCTATACAGGGTAAACAACAAGGGAATACGATATTTCAGGTACGTATACTGGTCCGGACTCAAATAATCATCCAGGTATTTACCTTGGGCAATGGTCAGCGCACCATAAAGCTGGTATTGCAGGTAATAATTTCCATTGGAACTGATGGGTTGTTTTGCCCGGTTAATCAAGAGTACATCGTTACTATTTTGCAGTATAATTGGATTGCGGCTTGCGCCGATACCATCCAGGCGAAAATTTGCTTCATTGTTATCGCCCGTCCACCGCAGGCTTATTTTATCTACCGGAAATGTATTTCCGCTACGGTTCTTTCCCCCTGCAATGGTACGTATCGGCGCCAGCAAACGGACGGCGAGCGACCAGTTTTTTTCGTTCACATTGAGCCCGTTCAGATCAAACTGAAATATATTAAAGCGATCCGGCGTGGTTTTTCCTAAATAAGAGGTCACTTCGAAATAGTTATCCGACCAGACTGAAAACCGCAATTGTGCAATTAAAGGCACTGCTGAAAACAGACCCCAGATCAAGAGTACTACGATTTTAGTTCTTTGCCACATGTTTAAATTCCAATTCCGCGATCTTCACCACATCCTGATCGCCATAAAATGCCAATACCGAAACGAGATAATTCCCAGATTTTAACGATTTGGGAATTGCAATATATTGTTTACGCTTATCTCCGGGCAGACAATAAAAATTAAGATTGTCCACCACTTCTTTCTCTCCTGTTTCCTGATTTAAAAATTCAGCGCGTAACCTTCCTTCCAGCCAGATATTTCCCGTCACATCATAACTGACCTCCAGAAACTGTCCAGCAGAATCCACATCTTTATAGACCAGATTCGTGATCTCAAGATCCGGTGTTTCTCTTCCATTAAAACGGTGGTAGACCTTGACGCCCGAGCGTACGGCCAAACGGATATTAGCGCCTTCCTGTTTTTCTCTTGCTCTCGGATTCAATTGGGTCACAAAGAGCATTGCCGTATGGATTGGTATCTCCGTGCTGAATTTTGCGTCCTTAGGCACCTGCATATTCAACTGCAACCGCTTTGATTCACCGGGTTTAAGCGAGAAGTACGATTCAGATACAGAAAGCCAGTTCGCACAGCTTGTCGGCAGTGTTCCTTTCGGGCTCAGCTCATTATCACCATAGGCTGAATATGACCAATCTTCAAAAGACACCCCCAATTCGAGTGTATAATCCTTACTCGGATTCGTCACATCAACATACTGCATCTGCGCTTGTCCGGCATCGCCTACAAAATACAATCTAGGCGGACCAACTGTCAATCCTGTTTGAGAAAAAGCTATTGTTACGGTAAAAAGCAAAAAAAATGAGGCTATCAGGTTCTTCATAAAAATACATTTGGGATAAAAATACATAAAAAAGCAGGTATCTTTCGATACCTGCATCTATATGATTTTCATAGCGTAGTGTAGGATCTACTAGTTTGCTGCAATAGTGTACACCACATCAATGGTATATTTTGCTTTTGTATCCTTACCACCGTTACCCAACAGTTCTTTTACAGTCGCTTCATTAAGTGGTTTACCGATATATTTTACATCCAATTCTTTGTTCAATACAGAAGATTCAGCTGTACTTGTGCTTCCAAAAGGACCAAACTCCATGTTCACATCTGTAGATGCAGACTTGCCATCAACTTGAATTTCAACCAATTTTTTTGCATCATACGTGTTCGCACCATTTCCAGCCACTTTATTAAACTGACCGTTAGAAGACAACGTTGCTTTTACTTTGTAGCCAGAACCTACCGAAGACACTTTCAATTGTTTTGCGATCAATTTATTTACCCCGTTTGTATAGTCAGCTGCCTTCTCGTATTTCAACGTTACTTCATCATCATAACCAGCTGTTGGTTGACCATCTTGCCCCGCACCACTACCAATCTCGATAGATTGAAATGGATTCAGCTCTACATTTACTTTTACTTTTGCAGATGATTGTGCATTTGCTGCAGTTACTGAACCGATGATCGCTGCTGCGAAGAAAATAATTTTTTTCATTTTGTAGTTTTTATAATTTAATATGACTTATTCGTTATTTTTTATCCTCTTTGGACAAAACAAAAGTACTACAGCAAATGAGGGAAAAAGTATGAATTTGAACCCGAAAAGTATAAAAAAGGGAATGTGTGAAATGTTGTAGCTATACAGCTACAAGAGCTTGTAGCGTAGCAGCTACATCGTCCGGTGCCTGAGGCAAAGAAATAAATCGAAAGTGAATATTATCGTGTTTCGATGCTGTAAAGAACATCGTTTGTAAAGGTTACCGTATTGTTTTTCTCTACATAGGGCATTAAACCATCGGCTCCAGGTCCAGTATAGGTCACATCAAACAGTCCATTGAGCGTGGGTGAATCTGAGGAAATAATTGTTTCCTGATTTGTGGAAAGGAGATTATTGCTTGTATTTACCGCTTGCCCTTTATGAGTGGCTGTAGCTTTGACACGAATCAAGGGTGCCGAAATTTTTTCTGCTGGCGCCTGTCCGACTTTGACAAAATCTTGATTGGCCAATTTGACCTTCACTTCGTAGCCTGAAGTACTAAATACAGAAAGATGTGATTTCTGGACGGACTCTACGCCGTTTTGATAATCTTCCAAGGTATGATAGGCCAAGGTGACGGTCGATTGATCTGGATTAATAACAAGGTGCTGCACATCATGTAGCTCAATATTTAACCTTACACTTGTCTGTGAGAAGGCTGCGCCACCCAAGAAAGCTAATCCCAAAAACAATACTCCCTTTTTCATATCCTGATACCTGTTCTTTTGATGGCCGTATGGATCATCTGTGATTTATTGTGCAACTTTATCCTTAACGAATCTTAGCAATTTTGACGCCAGAAGCGTATGAATTCTCAAATGTTAATATTTTATACGCTTTCGTTGTTCTACTATAAATATACCTTTTATCTCAAAAACGAAAGACTAAGAACAATTGTTTTTAATAGGAAAATATGTATTATTTTCAATACAGAATGGTTATTGCTGCCAACGTTTACGGTATTCGGTTGGAGTAAGGGCTGTCTCTTTCAGAAAAAAGGTACTGAAATTATTCACATCGGCATAACCGAGTTCCCAGGCTACTTGCTTGATACTGAGCGATGATTCGACAAGGAGTTTTTTACTGACGCGAAGCAACTCTTTCGTGATGAGCTCTTTGGGTGTGGTACCCAATGTTTCTTTCGTGAGATTGGTCAATTTTTTACTCCCTATATTCAGCTGGTCTGCATAAAATGCTACTTGCTTTTCTTTTTTTACATGTTTTTCGACCAGCTCCTGAAAACGACGCACCAAAGACACATCTGCCCGTTTGCCCAACAGCTCACCTGATTGCTTATCTTCCGCATAAATCGCCGCCAGGAGTACAATCTGCTTCACGATATTATGTGCCAAGTCCCGGTAAATTGCCTGATTATAATTCTGTTTAGAAAGCTTCAGCTGCATGCCGACAAATTCATAGTAAGTCGCATATTCTTGAGGCACACTTAATGTTCGATAGGTATATTCATTTTTGTTAAATGATTTGAAGTTCCGAAGAAATGCGGTATCCACCTCGGTACGTGCAAAAAAACTTTCCGAAAAATAAATAATCAAAAAAGCCCGCTGTTCAATTGGGTTGGCTTCGATTTGGATTCCTTGTGGCACTAATACCAAGCTGTATTCGTCAATCTCGGTAATCACTTTATTAATCTGCATACTAGAGCCGCCGCCTGACACAAAAAGAACCACATAGTTCTCTTTAGCTGTTGCATCCCTAATTTCCGAAAAGTCTTGCTCTACACCAATTACCCGATGAACTCCAAATTCCATAATAATTATTTACCGCAATTAATACCTAAATAACATTTCATAATGCTTAGACAGGGAGCAATTTAGCAAATAAATCTCGAACACAAAAAACGCATTCCTCATATAGGGGAATGCGTTTCCATTAAATCTATTATCCAAATAAATTATACTTTTTTGCCTAGTTTTTCACGCAACGGATCTGAACAGCTTCAGTTTCACCTGCATTTCTAAATGCGGCACCATAGGCACCATATTCCGGCACACTATTCCTCGTAAGGAAGAAAGTCGTAAATCCAGCACCATCACTTGCCATATAAGCACCCTCTGAACCAATAACCGCACCTATATTATCATTCGGATAATATCCTCTAAAACTAAAGAACAAATAATTATCTCTTTGCGGAACAGTAATATAAACCTTACCACCATCTGTTCTCACGCCAAAGAACATACCAACAGGAGTCGCTGATGTACCATCATAATAGTCCACAAATCTCGCTGGCCTCCAAGGATCTTGCGTATTCGGGTTACTGGACGCCCCTCCCGCTGTAGCATCTATCAGTGCCTGATACTCTGCTTTTGTAGGCAATCTCCACCCAGCACCGGAAACTAACTTACATGGATCGCCATTACTGCCATTAATCGCTGTTGAGGCGCTAGGGTTAGTATTTGCAGCGTCTATCACTTTTGGTTTTGTGTAATTGGGAAACCAGTAATCACCAGCACTATTTTTTTCACCAAATGAATATACACCAGTTGATTTATCATACTTTAAGTTACCATCAGACCATGTCTCGCCACCAGCGTCGATCCCCTGTTTAGCACCCAGGTTTAATTCCAGTATATATTGAACACCTTTTCTCAAAGTCAATCCGGGCAGTGATACGTTTCCTGGCTTATTATTGATCGTTACATTGGCCAATTTCACTTCACCAGTACCGTTTGAATTATCCACAGCAATCATCACCGGACTACTAGTCCACACTTGACCTTCTGCTTGAGTTGGGAAAGCAAAGCCTTTTGCGGCAAGTTCAGTTCCAAATGTTACTAATCCAGTCGCTTCATCGAATGTATGATTAAAGTTTGGTTTAACTGTACTGTTGCTAATTGCGTTAATTTTACGGCCACTGCCCGCATCAAATTTTACAGTAACCTCTGTCAATTTATGTTTAAGTACAACATCAAGATTGTTATTACCAGCAGTTACAGTTTGAAGAATCTCAACGGATAATGGATCCTTATCGGCACCAGTTCCAGCAGGGTTCCCATAAGCAGATACAACAAATTTATATTTACCGGGTACAAGCTCAAATTTATTAACCACCGCAGCCTTTCCATCAACTGTTTTTTCTAATGTTGAACTACCTTCTTTATAGATATAGATTTTATAATCACCATTAAAAGCTACAATTTCTCCAGTACCGGTTGAAGTTGTCGCAGCTTTAGCCGCAGAAGCACGTAATGCAGTCCCTTGAGAAGTTTTCACTTCAGTCAAAGTAGCTCTTACAACGAGGTCTACTCCAAATGGCACTGTGACCTGCTGTACAGCAGCCGTTGCAGCACTGGAACCACCAATGGATGCTTTCGCTAATTTCGAGCCATCTTCGGATCCTATACCACTCATTTTAACATTGACAATTGCATTTCCTGTAGACAACTCAGTTGTATTATTGTCTTTTTGACAAGAAAAGATAAATATAGACATCGCTATCATGAGCGACGATAAAGTTTTAGTATTTTTTAGTTTCATAACTAATTAATTCGATTGAAAAATATATTTTAGTCCCAAAAATCGTTCCCCACTTCATGAGATTGTGTCTCTGTGCTTTCCCATTGCTGTCTTGCCGAAGGGTCTACCGAAGCTGCAGCGATACCATATTCCAATTCAACTTTCTGTGCATCTAGGCGAGGTGCCTCATAAACGAATTTGCTATTTGAAATAGCGAAGTTTTCTTTGTTCATTTTCATTTTTTTATTTTAAAATGCGCCATAAATCATTCAACTGTATAGTTAAATAATACATTTACATCAAACATATATTGCTGATAAAGAATCAAATAATATGACACTTCTTTTTCAGAAGTTGCACGAAAGTAGATAATATTTGGATTTTGAAATAAGAATTTGAGTGATGTTTCTTTTCTTGTAGCGGAGCCACTACAAATGAATGCTATTCAAGTCAATCGCATGACATTTTCCTGGGAATTCACCCATAGCGGATTCAAAAAAACGAATAAAACTTTGAGCAAAATAAAAGAAATAAATACTATAAGATAAGAACTCGCTATTCGGTTAACTAGACAATAAAAATAATTATCATTAGAACTAAAAGATGCGAAGAAAAAAAGCACAGCGTTGGAAGCGCTACACAATTAAAATTTTCCCATTATAATTATCAGCTCTTTCCTTTCCTTATTTTAACCATACCCTCATAACAAGAGTGAATTAAGAGGAATATTCAAAATTGTCCCTTCAACGACAAAAGTGACTAACCAATATAGTTGTCAATACAATTTACTTAATATGAAATAAAGAAACAATTAAAAAAGGAAAACTAAAATCTTAAACTAGGCACATATTTTAATCAAAAAACAACAAAAACACCGATAAATTACCGTTATTCAACAAATATAAATATATTTAAAATAAAAATTAGTCAATAAAATTATTATCGGAATAAAATTTATCAGTATATTAATACAATGTATTAAAAAAAATATGCCGTTAATTCAATAATAACGTCAGGAAAAATATAATTGTTTAAACATATTAATTATAAAACAACAAAAGCCCTAATTTTTTTTACAAAAACAAAAACAAAACTTAAATTAACTTTGTTAGAATGAATATTTGAAAAAGGTAAACTAACATTATATTACTAAAAATAGAGACAAAACCCAATTTTAACACATATATCTGAGTAAATTAGATACAATTATTACAATAAAGAAAGTACTTTTATTATGAACTCAATATTATTCATAAAAAATACTTTTAATTTTTTTTTGCACAAGTTGATATTAAGTCGTAATATTACAATTGAATTCGGAAAAGTATGATTAGCCGATAATAGCATTAAGTATTAACAATTAAATTAGAAACACACAAACAGAGAAATAAATCTCAAAAGACGATCGTGAGTACAGCATCATTTTGTCTATACGCAAAGGCAAAGCTGTTCATTGACGATTGTACTTTTGACCAAGAAACAGGGTTAAAATTGTCCATTAAATTTAAACCCCATGCTGGCAACAGCATGGATTATCCAAATAATATTATCATGAATAAGAACGCAAAAAAAATGTACGTAGCTCCGTCCATCAAGGAGCACGTAGTAGAGCTTGAGCAAGGCATTGCCGCAGGCTCTCAGGCACAACCAGGTGCAACACCACAAACCGACGGTTGGGGAGCAGGTCCAGACGGTACTACAAACGGAGAGGGCGCTTAACGCATTATCATCAATTTACTAACAACACGAAAAAGCACTAAAATGAGATTCAATCTGAATAAAAGAGCGAACTGGGTTGTTGCGATGGCAATGCTAGCAATACCCGGGACATTAATCACGAGTTGTTCGAAGGACAACAAGACTGAAAATGTCGAAAACAAAAGCAATGTACTCACTTTCGCTGTAGGCGGCATCAAGACGAACAACAGTGATGGCGCAGTGAAAGTTGGCTCGACAAAATCGAGCACAACAACCAGCAAAATACATTCATTTTCGGACGTAGACATGGTTGTTTCGACAGACAACAATTTACCAACCATTTCCAGTGATGCGATAGGCGTAAAACGCGGCGGTGGCTTAGCTGCTGATGTTGCTCCTGGCGTCACGGAAAATATGGTGGCTGGCACAAAGTATGTCGTATACATCTATTCAGGAACAACACTAGTTACCTCCAAAGAGTTGGTAGCGGGTACTGCAGGCACGATTGAGGGACTTAATCCAGCTACTACATATACATGGGTAGCACTGTCTTACAATACATCTGACGCCGATCAACCTGCACTTACGCCAACAAATGGATCTATTGCCTTGGCACAAAATAAGGATGTTCTTTATGCAACTGGAACGGTCAATATAGCAACCAATTCAAACATCAGCATCCAATTCAGTCATAAGTTTTCACGTATAGGAATTGAACTGAATACCAAAGGTGTTTTCGGTAATATCACCGGTAATCCTACCGTTAATGTAACCGGTCTGAATTTAGCGACAGGTAGCATTGACCTAATTGGCGGAACTGTTACTGCAGGTGCGAGTTATACGCCAACGTTAACTTATGCCAACTTTTCGAATATTGATCCAGCATTTAACGATGCAAAAATTGCTTACGTATATACAGCATCTACTGCAGCACAGAGCGCAATTAATGTTCAAGTTCAAAACTTAAACATAAGCCATGTTGACGGAAGTTTAGCACGCACCTATTTTTCAACAGCATCCAATTTCGGATTTTCTGTTACGCCACAATTGGGAAATAGTCATCGCTTGTTGTTAAACGTTGTTGAATCTCCATTGGTTACCAACTATGGCGGTCGCACCGTGAGATGGGCACGTTCCAATCTGTTCTACAGGGGCAATAATGGAAATGGCCGTAATTACGCGTTTTATGCAAACAATCAGCTGACCGCTAGAGCAAATGGCTATTTTGCTTTCGGAAGCATTGTTCCAGGACAATTTGCGACAACTACAACTAATAATGGAGATCCATGTGCGTTGGTATATCCAGCAGGCCTTTGGAAACAACCTGCTAAGGCAGACTTTGCTAACATGGTCCGAGGAGATATCGAAGTAAATCAACTTACTGGAGCGCTAGGTGGCCTGGGCCAAGTAGTCGACGCAACAGGGGTAACAGGACTTGCAAATATAATTACCAATCTATTGACAAATACAGTTTCCTTGCTTGTCAATACTGCCGCTCCGAACTCGTCACTAGCACCATCTAGTCCATTTAATTATGGTCAGTACACATTAGCTTCTGGTGCAAACGGCGCCCCTACTTCAGGTTCGAATGCTTTTGGTGACGTAAATAGTGCATCCAACAGACTTCGCTTTTACTATAATGGTGAAATTTCAAACGTAAATATCTTACCACTACTTGGAAATGGTGGTTTAGCAAATATTGGCTTGAATGATCTTAGCGTAGATATCGCAAACTTCCAAGTTGCAAATTTAAACATTCCGCTATTGGATAGTTACGGCAGAGCAACAACGCTTTGGACAAATGAACAAGGAACTAATATTGTTGGCTTAGTTGGCGCAGGTACATGGGGTTATTATGGTAATGCTGGCCGAGGTCTAACTTTAATTCCACTTTCGTTGGGGACTAGATTCCATATGGCAAACAATACCGGCCAACTTTTGAATGGAGTTAGCGCGTTAGGTGCAAATGTACTAAGTACATCATTCAAAAACGTTCGTTGCGTACGTGCAAACTAAAAATAGTAACAATTGTAGCTTCGGCAACCAAACGAAGACGGCTAGAAATTCTAGCCGTTTTTTTTATGAAAAAATTTTGTAGCGCTATATCCACGTTAATACATTTTTACACGATTTTAGCATTTTTTAACAGGAGCAATTCCATATTATTTTTTTACATTTGGGCCATCAAGTCATTTTTTTTGCGTTCGACTTGATAATATTAATGGATATAATGGGGCGAAGGCGTTCGCCCCATTTATTTTATTAAACCGGAACAATGCACTTTCAAATAGGATTTCGCCGCAAAAAACCAACATGCATTCGCGTTTATTTTCCCTCCTATTATTTCAATTGTACCAAAAATCATAATTGATAAATCAATCGACAGAATGAACTAAACTCGCTGTTTTTACCATTAATAGGTGTCCCCACCACCATACCGATAGCTAGCTTTTCGCTTAGGCCAAGTTTGATTTGGGGATGCAAAATCGTATGGAAGCCTTCGGATGAGATTTCCTGATTGACTTCAACACCGATAAAGTGATCTGTCTCTGGTATGGTGTAATGAAATGAGGTATTCATTTGCCAGACCATATTCATCTTAGTTGAAGCATAATGATACGCAAATTCTGGTCCTGTATAAATCAAGGTATGCCAACTACTTTTCCAGCTCTTGGCGGCAATAAAAAATGGATTAAAAGCAGTTCCTCCATCCACAAAATTAAAGATCTGAGTATACCCGACAGCTAAGGTTGTCGCATGTTTTTGGGAAACATAAAAAGAATATTGTGACGATAGACGCAATCTTTCCAGCTGGTTGCTTGAAGGCACATTGGCCGTTCGGCTTTTGGAATACAAAAAATCTGTTTCGGCTTCCATCCCCAATCGATCGATAGGCGCAAACTCATACTCCATAAGGTACCCAAAGTCATCTCTCGCATCTGTGCGTTTGATATCGGCCCCTAGATTAAATTCCTTTTCACCTTTCCGCGCACCAAGGTCACGAACTAGATCATTGTACAGGGGTTCAGCGTGGTGCACTTTATCCGGTAAGCGTGTATTCTCTTGGGCCAAAACAGTGGAGGAAAAAATTACGCCACAAGATAGCAGCATCGATTTCCGCCATACCCTCTTTTTATTCTTGCTTCTCATAACGCAAAGCTCTAACCGAAATATGGAAAGAAATGGGAATTTGCACATGATAATCCACATTTTTCACACGGCAATATTCATTTTAATCGGCTAGCTTTGAGTACAGTTTGTAAAGAAAGCCACATTTGACCCTCATGTACCTAAAAGAACTTATTGATTAGCTATTATTTTGATATGCTAAAAAGTGTAAGATTGCAGAAAAGTAAAGATTAAGTATGGGAAAAGTATCAGATCAGAAATTAGCAGCATTAATCTCAAAACGACTACTGGAAATCATTGATTTAACAGGATTGACAATAGAAAGCCTGGCCAATTTTGTGGGTGTTTCCATATCAACCATTCGGAGCGCTTACCGCAAAACCGGATCCTTGTCTGTAGATAGCATCTCAAAAATCTGTATGCCATTTGCTATTGAGTTAGCAGATTTTTTTGATCCAGCATTATCTTTAAAAATTGAGGAAAAACAACTATCCCATTTAAAGGACTTTAAGAAGCGTTTCTTCACGAACCAAGAATTGAAGAGTTCGTCAATTCCGAACGATAAAAATATTAAGCAAAGCGATTGTCATCGTCAGCAGCGCGAGCTCATTGCCGATATTATCTATCGATCCGACTATTTTGATACACCGAAAACACTCGAAGCAATGGTGGTTGATCTTAGGAAGGATTACAAAGCGGTATTCACAACTGAAAGATTACATGCCTTACTGTTAAAATATATAGGAAGCGGGATACTCGACAAAAAAGCATTACCAAAAGCCGCGCGCCCGATATCGGCTACTACCCGTCCTTATTTATACTTCAAAAAGGGACCTGAACAAGTAAAACTAGTTCCCAATACCTAACCTTGCCGATAAGATAGCGGATTGCTGCCCGTTTGCCTTTTAAAAAAGTTTCGAAAATTAGACTCATCCGAGAAGCCCATTTCATAGGAAATCTGGGATATAGAAAGCTCGGTATGCTTAATGTAGCGCAATGCCTGCCGGGTCACAACATCTGAAATAACGCATTTAGCTGATTTACCGGCAATAGCAAAACATAACTCCGTCAGCTTCCGGGGAGAAAGGTGCAGGCGATTCGCATAATACTGCACACTGCTATGTTCGCGGTAGTGTTTGTGCAACAAGATAGAAAACTGATTAAACACCTGGAGCGCAACCACTCCTCCCTTTTCTTTAGACCGCTCCTGCGTAAACATGGCTTGATAGCCATCCAACAAAAGGGACTCGATGCAATGATGTGCAACCATCATATCGACCATATAGTCTTCAGCACAGCCTGCCAAACGTTCTACTATTAACTTCTTAAAAGTCCAATCATCCCTGTATGTATCCTGCATAGAGATAAAGGAATGATTTCCAAAGAACAAGCCCGAATTGATTATCTCCGTATCGGCTTTCGATCTTTCGTAAAAATCTGCTGTAAACCAAATTAAAAAACCATCTGCGGACCAAGGCGCTAAGATTTCCACACGCTGCGTTGGACCAATAAAGATAAGTTCGCCGGCAATAAAGTCATAACTGGTTAGATCAATTTTTATCGTCACGGCAGAAAAGGCCCTAATGATAAAAAAAATGTCACTATTTTGCGAAACATTCCGCATCTTCTGCGCACGCACTTCGGCTAGTTTAGTCGTACCAAATTGCATCCTTTCTTTTACTACTGCTGATTTATATAATTCCATTGTTCGAGCATCTTTTTTTCAACATCCATTATATCCAGATTTTCAAAAAGTCTTGTATAATGATAGATGGATGTCAACATCTTTCTGGGCGATTGTTTTGAAAAGACCAAACAGACACCACTATCGATAAATCTCTTTTTTTCGTCTTCACTTTCACTTGCAGAGTAACCGAAGAGCTTGATTGATGGGTACCTACGCCGCAACCTTCGGGCGGTTTCCATACCATCCATTTGGGGCATGTGTAGATCGAGAATGCAAACATCCGGCTTTTCGGTATTGGCTTCGACGAGACGGACGAGATTCTCACCATTATTACAGCTATAAAGCAGCTCATAGTTTCCCATCTCCCTCGCTAAATGCTCAATCATTTTCAGGTGCAATATATTATCATCTGCAAATGCAAGTTTTAATTTCTTATCCATTTTGGCAAACGTTTAATGACAAAATCGACACCCTTAAGGGCTTACTGTACATTTCAATCTTCAGTACGACATATGTATGTTTACTGTTCATGTTTGGTTCGTTTATCTTTTTCAACAAGATTATAGTGGCTATTTTAATTGTAAATTATTAGTCTAATTTAGACTAGAAAAAAAACATTATAGACTGATTACAAATTAGATACATGTAAAATTCATTGAATCCGCCCCTATCTTTTGTATACTAAAAAACTATAATTCATCAATGGGTTATTTTAAAAGCATATCTTGTAAGTAATTAAGAAAAATTTAGTATCTTTGAGATAGGTAGAATTGTAGTCTAAATTAGACTAATCTGTATAATCTAGTATCTTTATGCTTAGACAATAGCAAAAATTTACCTCATGATTTTTAGTTTTACCCTTTTGAATTCTTATTCAAGATCTTTTATTTACCTTTCATTTGTTGACGATCAACAGCAGCAATTTTTTATTAAAACAGCATTGAAAATCAACCCTTCACAATGGGATCACGAAAAACAGCGACCGAAAAATATTTACCTGAAAAGCTTTAAAAAGCTAAACACAAAATTAGACGCGTTGCGCATTTCAATAGCTACTTATATAAATGAATTAAAGACCAGTAAAAGGGAATTCTCTTTAAGAACCGTCAATCGCTTAGTCAAAAAATGTTGTACAGAACCTGAATCTATATTACCAGAAGGAGGCCTTTTACATAGCACTGAAAGCTTTATTAAAAGCCGATCACACCTGATTACCACCACTACACATAGGCGCTACCTCGTCTTCTTGCGTTTACTCAAACGGTTTGAAGGTCATCAGCAAAGACACCTCATGATAGAACATGTCAACAGCACATTTGTCAAGGATTTTATCTCATTTACGGAGGCCGAAAATTATAGTATCAGTACTATTCACCGTACCATCCATTTTGTGCGAACAGTGCTCAATTTTCTAGAGAAAAGGGGAGTTCGAACCTTCGTATACGAGCTAGAGCTACCCAAAATCAAAAAAATAAACCGTGCTGTCAGCCTAAATGAGGACGAGATTAGCTCAATAAAAAATGTACAAGTACCTCCGCATCTAAAGGCTGCGCGGGACTGGTTGATCATAAGCTGTTATACTGGACAACGGGTATCTGATTTTATGAATTTTAATCTCGATATGATGGAAATTCTTGATGGAAAACCCTGTTTATCATTTACTCAGCAAAAAACACAGAAAAACATCTTACTACCGCTTCACCCTGCCGCGATAATTATTATGTCTGATAATGGGCATAGGTTCCCGCACAAGATAAGTTCCCAAAAATATAATGAGCAGATCAAGGAAGTAACCCGGCTCGCAGGTATAACCACACTTGTAAAGGTTAAAAAGCGCAAAGGTTTTCGATCATCCGATCAGCTTATTCCCAAATGTGAAGCGATTACCAGCCATATCGGCCGAAGAAGTTTTGCTACTAATTTCTATGGGAAAATACCTACACCATTGTTAATGGATGCTACAGGACACAGTACAGAACAAATGTTCCAGCGTTACATCAGCAATGTGGATACCGAAAGAACGCGATCATTAGGCAACTATTTGGAAAATATGTATCAGAGCCGAAGAATACCTCAAGAAAGCCAGCTAAAAAGCTAGCTTTAAGACTGTATCACACAACAATAACTGGTCTGTACATCACTGAATCCCCAACTTGTTTTTCAAGGGTGATTCAAGGGCATCTTTGTGAAGCATTAACGCTGTACTCTTATAGCGTAAATATTCTTTCGTAAGGTATATAAATCCTCGGAAGGCATTGGCCGTACCCCAAGAATTCTTGGCCAAATAGTATTCTTTGCCGTTTTGATCTTTTGCCAAGCCTATAATATGCAAGGCATGATCATCTGTTGTATGCCAAGCATCAAATGCATGTTGACGCATTTCGGCATTGACTGCGCCTTCAGGTTGAGGTTTGACAAATTGGGTCTCTTTTTCTTCCGCTCTCATCTCTGATGCTGATTTTTGGGGAATATAAGCGATGCCATAGGGCCAGGAAAAACCTTGCTCCGAAATATCGACAGTACAAGCAACAGTAAAGCCTTTTTTTAAGGCCTGATCAATCACAGCCGTAAGTTCGTTCATCGGCATATTATAAAATTGATTGAAAGACCAATTATCGGGAATTAGAAAAACAAAGGGCTTATAATAAGACTCAGTGGTAACAGAAGCAATATGTATATACTGATCAGGATCAATGCCAACGACTTGATCGGCAAAACTACGTGCTGTATAGGATTTGCCCCGATAGTCAAAACTATCGGGCACTTTGCCCAGATAGTCGTCCATTATTGCATCCACACTTTGTTCCCAAGTGCGTTCCAGCACCCTGTCTTTCGCCATACCGGACAGCATACTGTTGAGAAGGGTCCGCATGCGCTTAAAACTATTTGCACTCTTATCTGTTTTAATACCTGTATAGGCAGCTCTGGGCATCGTTCCATGCAAACGTAGCACATTCATCACATCGTGCAGCTGCCCACCCTCGTTTAGCAATAGACCGCCATGCAGGCGCAAGTAGTTGCGTGCACGTCCCAGATAAGCCATCCTTACTGTATAAAGCGGCGAAATTGCCACTGGAGTTTTGCCCATTCGGATCATTTCCGATTCTAGGAAAGAATTCCCTGTAAAGGACCAACAGGTATTGGAAGCCCCCTGGTTCTTCACTGCCGTACTTTCCAAACGGATCAAATCGGTAAAGACAAACTCCGTTTTCAGAAGCTTGGTCTTCTTCGGAAAATAAAGCCTGTAAAGAAGCCCCGCAACCACTAAAATAGTTCCCAACAAAGCTAATATGATCCAACGTCCTTTTTTCATCATTATCTTCCTCCACATATTATTGCTGTAAATCTTGGGAATATATTTTTCATTAAACAATAGCTCGCCAATCCTAATATTATTATAAGCGTGGGACAGGCAAAATATAAAAATAACAAGGCTACATCGGAATGTGGCCGCACTAATGTAAATAAGAATTTGATCACGAATACCAAAGGTAAACGATGATACGCAAAAACGAAAAAACTACCATTCGTCCAGAAGGGCCCCATTCGCCATTTTTCTTTTTCAATAAAATGTGCGGACAATGCCACAGCCAACACAAGACCCGACATAATTCCAGCACAATACAGATAGTTCCACCAGTTGGTACCTAAAAAATAAAATTGGGCGATCACCAAAAACAAATACAGTACTCCTGATTGATACAGTACTGGTTTCATTATGCTAACAAAATTCTTTTTATTGATACTGAAATAAGCGCCCGCAGCAAAGAAAAAGAATGATACAGTACTTAATCCCGGCTGGTAAAAATAAGGATTGAGGACCCACACTATACCTAAGAATATAACCGCGTAAACTTTTAGCTTTTTAATGAGGAAATAAAGTAAGGGTGATGTGAGCACCACCACCATCAGATCACGTATAAACCAAAATGGAGAATTAACGGGAAGCGTCTTTTTGACAAGAGGGTTAATATGGGATGTATCCCAAAAGGACCATAGCCAATCCATCAAACTATAATCTGTCACTAACTTATTTCGTCCTGACATCAGGCTTCCGAAGAGAAAGGTTTGTGCGAGAAAAAAGAAAAGGAGCACCACAAAATTCCAAAAGATATAAGGAATGAACAATGAATGAAACCGTCCTTTTAACTTTCCGAGATAAATTTTAAATGAAAAATTTTCCGTTTTGTAAAAAAAGAGAAAGCCGGAAATTAAAAAAAAGAGCGGTACGCAAACCTCGAAAATGACCTTGGAAAATAGAAAAAAAATGGGAGTAAAAACAGGATAGTTAACCAAATTTATGCTTTTAACACCTTTAATAACCACATCAGAGAAATCGGTATGGATATATACAACACCAACAATTAATGGGAAACGCAGAAAATCGATGGTCTTAGACAGCAGCTGCTCGTCGGCCGGTTTACTATGATAATCTTTACCCATTAGTTAGATTTAGAGAACATGATTAGTGCACGTTAATTTACATATTTCTGTCGAGATTACCATGCAGTTATTTAAATATAGACACAAAAACTTTCTGAATAACAACCTCTTGCATCACCTTTCTATTGAATACTATTTACAAAAAGCACCTTATCTTAACAGTAAAAAGCTCGTTGCTGCCCATTAATCACGATTGTCACTCTCTTCTTCTTTTCCTTCAGCGATCATCTCATTGACATCGTCCATATCTCCAGCTTCCAAATGCTCGATATCTTCCGCCTGCTCTTCGGAGTAGCGGTCGATAAAAAATGTACAGCCCATTGGAAAATGATCGGACCCAACCGATGGATAGATAAACAGCTTATCGATAAATACGGTTGGGCTATGAAACAATAGATCCAAGGGCACTCTGAAAAACCAATAATTGGCATGGAAGGTGGAAAGGATACCCCGACCAATACGTGCATCAATCAATTTGCTGGTTTTCTTGAACAAGAGGGAAGATTTGGCCCAGGCCACATTATTAAAATCACCCGTGACGACCACAGGCATTTTATAGTCCCGAACCTGTTTGGCCACACTGAGCAGGTCACCATCCCTTTCCTTGGAATTTTCTTCTTCGGTCGGACTTGGTGGAGGCGGATGAACGGCAAAAAAGATAAACCGATGTCCATCGGCGGTTTCCAGTTCAGCTTCAATACTGGGTATATCGTCCGCTACAAAATAATGCACCTGACATTTATTGATCTTCAGGTTAGTATAAAAATGCATACCGTAGGTATTGTCCAGGGTCACCTTCTCAAAATTGGGATAATCCTTTTCCAGTACACGTAAGGCTTTTTCCCAAGCGGCGTCACTTTCCATAGTCAAAAAGATATGCGGCTGTTCTTTTTGAATCAGCTCAATAAAGCGATGGTAGGCCGTATTGAATTGCAGCACATTACAAGAGATTACTTTGATGCTATCGGATGCATCCTTGCCCTTTTCATATTTTTCCCGTCGCCAAAATTTGGTATAGCGTATCAATATATAGGCATGGAAAACAATCAGAGCCAGCTGTATGCCCTGAAGCCACCATATCCATGAATTATCCCCCACAAGATAAAAGCCCAATGCCAATGCCGGCACCTGAAATACCAGCAGTTGCAATTTGACAAATTCAGCTACTCGAAAGATCCAGTGCTGGCTCTGGATAAAGGGTAATACACTCAGTACAATTAATATTCCTGAGAATACAGTATATAAAATCAGCATATCGCTAGCACTAACATTTTAAACAAACTTAAATAAATTACACTTATTTTTCAACAGATTATCATTTATCAAATGTTACTTAGCTATTACAGCCACTTTTACTTACCCTCCTGATAATCTACCCGTGTTTTGGCTAATGCATCCGGGAAATTCGTATGGATATAGGCAATCATCTGTTCACGTATATAACAGCGTAGGTCAAAAGCCTGGCCCGAATTACGGCAGCTCATCAGACATCGGATCTCCATGGTACGCTCTTTAAAATCTGTCACCTGAAGTACATTTACTTTTCCGTCCCAAAGCGGATGACCAGTGAGCAATGTCGTGAGTTTATCGCGCAGTAGCCCTACAGGTACGGTAAAGTCTGTATAGATAAATACGGTTCCTAATATCTCCGAAGTCGTGCGCGTCCAATTCTGGAAAGGCTTTTCAATAAAATACGTAATGGGTAATACCAAACGACGTTTATCCCAGATATTGACGACAACATAGGTCAGATTGATTTCCTCCACACGCCCCCATTCCCCTTCGACAACCAATACATCATCCATGCGAATGGGCTGCGTAAAAGCAATCTGAAAACCAGCGAGGAGATTTCCAAGAGACTTTTGGGCCGCAAATCCGATAATAATACCGCCGACCCCCACGCCTGTGAGCAGCCCCGCACCGATCTTTTGCATGCTATCAAAACTGAGTAGGATGATGGCCAAGGAAATTACGATGATCAGTGTAACCACCACTTTTCGGATAAAGACAATTTGTGTCCTGATCTTCCGTTCCCGCAGGTTATTTTCCTTATTGACATCAAAACGATGGTAGAGGTAATCCTCAAAAACCTTGATCCCTTGTATCAGCGCAACCGCAAAGAAACTGACGAGCAAAAGCTCATTGGTTTTGCTGACCACGCGAAGTGTTCGTTCATTAAATTGGGCAAAGGGCAGCAAACTATTAAAAACAAGCAATGGGATAAACACACTCAGCACACGGTTAAAACGTCTGACAAAGGAACGAAACAGGCTATAAGACACTTGCTGAATGGCCTGCTTGCGCAAAAGCGGAATAAAAATCAGTTTAATCAGGTAACCGATCAAAAATGAAAAGAGAATTAATGCAATATTCCAGAGCCATGCGGGCCATTTCTGTGAAAGTTGAATTAATGTGTCGTTCATCATGCTGTTCTTTCTTTGTGTTCACGATTTGTTTCCTATTTAAAGTATAACTGCTAAGAAGATCTAACGTTTGTTTTATTTTGAGATTTGTGAAACCGAATAAAAACGGATCCATATAACTTTTCTTTTTTTTGACGTTTATATAAATGAGATAAGCTTTTGGTATGTTTTTTGAAAATCAATTTGCCGTTACGGTCAACACTAAATGAACATACTATCATCAATTAAAATATACTATCAAATCATTAATCATCGTTATTAAGGTACATTAATGATGTATCAAACTTTCCAAAGAAATTAAACCAAAAACACATAGATAAACAATGAGCAAGAAAAAAGACAATTCTAGATGGCTGAATGTGGCCATATCCTGGGGAGCGAGTATCGTTATCATTGGGGTACTGTTTAAAATCCTCCATATTGGTGGTACAACGGCCAACTATATGATCGGAATCGGTTTAGGTGTAGAAGCCTTCCTTTTCTTTTTAATGGGTTTCAATCCGCCAGCACCAGAACCAGACTGGACCCGGGTCTATCCTGAATTGGACGACAATTTCAACGGCGAACTTCCACAAAGAGGAAAAGCAGTTGTCGCTCAACCGGCTGGACCATCGGCAACTGCAGCTTTAGATAAAATGTTTGCCGATGCCAATATTGAGCCTGCAAGCATTGAAAATTTGGGCCGTGGTCTACGCGATTTCAGTGAGAAGGTATCTGCCATAAACAAGCTCTCTGATGTTTCATTGGCAACAGAGGAGTTTACAAATAAGCTCCGAACAGCGACTTCCAAATTTGACAACCTGAGCCTAGCCTTTGAAAAAGCATCGCAAAATCTGGTCGCCATGTCGAATACTTCGGGCGATACGTCCAACTACCACGAACAGGTAAAAAGTCTGACAACCAATCTAAGCCAGTTAAATGCCATGTACGAACGCGAATTGCGCGATTCGGCATCACATTTACAGTCGATGAACAAGTTTTATGAGAACCTAAGTTTTACCATGCAAAACTTCAATGAATCGCTGGATGATTCCAAAGCATTTAAAGATGAAGTAGGCAAACTTGCGAAAAACCTCAATGCCTTGAATGCCATTTATGGCAATATGTTGAGCGCGATGAATCAACCGCGTGTGTAATTAATTCTTGTATTACTTAAATCAAAAACAATGGCATTAGGAAGAGAAACTCCAAGGCAAAGGATGATTGGCATCCTCTATCTGGTCTTGCTCGCCTTATTGGCGCTCAATGTACCGGATTCCATCTTGGATGCATTCAAAAATATCAACAACAGTCTCGAAACATCCAAATCGAATGTCAGCACGGCCGTTCAGCAGCTGTTTACCGCATTCGAAAACACCAAACTAAAAGAAGAACCAGCACGTGCCAAGCCAATCTATGACAAGGCTAAAAAAGCACAGGCAATTATTGGCGAACTCAACCAGTACATCGGGTCACTAAAAGAAGAATTTGTCAAACAAGGTGGCGGATATGACGAGGAAAAGGGTGATCTAGCCCAGCGTGAAAACGAGGATATTTCCCCAAATCTGATGATCAACGAAAAAAAGGGAACCCTCTTAAAAGACAAAATCAATTCGACACGCACAAAATTGCTGGCCCTACTCACACCTGAAGAACAAAAGATGGTATCTTTCTCGCTGGAAGCAAAAGATCCGGAGAAAGCTGTCAATGGCAAGAAATCCTGGGAAGAGATCAATTTTGGCAGTGGTACACCTTTGACCGCAGCCATGACCATTTTGACCAAAATACAGACCGACGCCCAAAACGCGGAGTCCGATGTGGTCAAGCTTATTTTAGGCAAAATGGACCAAGCGGTGGTCAACCTAGACAAATTTGCTGCGGTTGCGGTTGCACCGACTTCTTATTTAGTCCAAGGGCAGCCCTACAAAGCAGAGGTATTTCTGACGGCGTCCGATTCTAAATCTGAACCGGCCATTTCGGTGAATGGATCATCGCTTCAGGTGGTGGATGGAAAAGGTGTATACTCCGTTAATACTAGTCGTGAGGGTATCTATACCTGGACCGGCGTGATCAAGGTAAAACAGACCGACGGATCCTACAAAGAATATCGGACACCGCAACAGACTTATCAAGTTGCACGTCCTTCCGCCGTGGTATCACCAGACAAGATGAATGTGCTTTATATAGGTGTAAACAATCCTATTTCGGTATCCGCTCCGGGGACACCAACAGATAAAGTCCGTGTCAGCATGAGTGGTGGTAGCATTTCCAGTGCCGGTGGTGGTAAGTATAACGTGAAGGTAAGTTCACCGGGTACAGCACATATCTCGGTTTCGGCTGAGGTAGCACCGGGAAAAACGCAGACCTTGAGTTCGACAGAATTCCGTGTTAAACGCATTCCAGATCCGATTGCCAAGTTTGCAGGCAAAACAGGCGGATCAATGGCCACCGTAGCACTTAAAGCCCAGAATGCATTATTTGCTAAACTGGATAACTTTGACTTTGACGCTACTTTCAGGGTCACCAAGTTTACGATGATCATTGCCAAGCCTCGGGCAGATGCTATTGTATTGTCAACTTCGGGTGGCCAATTAAGCTCAAGCATGTCTTCAGCCCTCAATGGTATTGTACCGGGTACACGCGTGATCTTTGACAATATTGTCGCAGTAGGACCTGATGGAACATCCAGACAGCTCAATGCAGTTGCATTAACAGCAAATTAATAAAATCCTATATCTACCCTATATAAGAAAGCCCCTGCATAGAAACAGGGGCTTTTTAGCTTCTATTTCTTCCTGAACACACGATTTAACCATCGGCTCAACAGAAAGCTGGCGAGGGTTCCTACAAGCGCTGTCAATGCACTGTACAGTAGTCCACCTACTGAAAACGATGCCCAGACCCCACAAATGGTCCCCCCAATTGTAGAAAGTTTTACATCACTCCAGCGCATCTACTCCTCCCTTCTTGCGGTTTCTTTTGACCGCTTTTTTATCTTTATCCGGATTCTCAACCAGCTCACTTCTGTCAAGCTCATCTGCCGAAGCAGCTGTCTTTTCAGTCGCTGATCCGCCCGTATCTTTTTCTAGGACGGACTCCACAATACCAAGCCCTAACGCGATATATTTGGCGATATTCAAGGCCTTATTTGGCAATTTAACAGGTGCCAGCAGAATTACCTGCAGAACCGTAGCAATTTTATCTATGATTTTTTTCATTGGTCTAACTTATTTTAGGAGGACTTCACCCATGAACCTGTTCTCGATCGTTAAAGTTACGCCTCCATTTTTCACCATGTCAATTATAGTCTGATACAACTGTTTATAAGCTTCGGTCGATTGATATACTCCCCAATCAGCGTTACTCCTATGGAAATATGTTCCTACTAAAAGACAACCTTCGGTATCTTCATGCGTATTGCCTATATGAATGTATACGCTACTGAAGTTGGGGATAGCCCTAATTTCGATCATTCCCTCATGCATACCTGGGAAGCGCTTTTTATAAGCTGCGTTCATGCCACCCCCACGGTTGATCCCAAGTTTGTAGATTCCTGCGGGAATTGCTGTCCGACCTTTTATTTTTACATCGCGCACCGTGTCTTCGAGACCATAACATTGGAACTGGCCGTCAATGTAGAGTTCGGACAGGGTACTATTATTCCCCTGCCGAACACGTTTGAGTGTTAGTTCCATACGTTACGGATTGCCATAGACCAATTCATAGGTATATTCGTGCCCGGGCGTATCCGTCAAGGTTACCTGATACTTTGCGTTTTCGAAATTCGAATTGTCGGCCTGTACCTGGTACATCCAGGATATCCCTTGCCCGTCCATGTCCTGCGCCATCCCTACTTCCAGTTCAAAGTCATTTGCATCGTAAATTCCGACCTGTACTTTCACCACCTTCATCACATCCTTCACCATAAACAGGATCTGATCCATGGCATTGCCTTGGTAACCACTGTCGTCCCAACGACGAATGACCGGTGCCGTAAAGTAATCTTTAAAGGCTACATTGAAGGCGGTCTGGTTGATATTGGCCTTGGCCTGATAGGCCGCCTTTAGGTCGGGATCCTGTATCGCCATACGGGCGTATAACGAAGCATCCATAAAGCGATTCTGTACATCAAGCTGTTTAACTGTGGGTGCTTTTTTATTCTGAAAAGTCGGTCTACGGGCGATGATTGTCTGATCGCCACGTTGCCGAAATACGAGCATCTTGCCTACTGTCCCTGATGCTCCCTCCATGACGACATTACCTTTTGATTTTGCCATTACTTGTGTTTTTAAATGTTAAATAATCTGTTGACTGTCACAACAAAGGGCGCCCATCATTGCGTTGACGATACAAATATGCACTCGAAAGCAAGCGATGTCAATAGCAACAGGTAACTGCGAAGAAATACGGCAGAATACGATGGAAAACGGTTAAAAACGACACCTGCACATGGGTTATCCTTGAGCTTAACAAGGGCTAAGGTAGGGTGATCGTTTAGTCGAGGTAGTGTGTTTCTTGTGCCAAGCTAGAGTGAAGCATAAAATTGCCCAGATCCGGTACTTATAAAATCCGGGCAATTGTCTCTTCCACGCTACCTGTACTTTTTGGGGTTTGCCTTAATGTAGGCAATAATTTCATTTTTAAAGTAATAATCCTTACCGTCCAGGTTGTAGCCCGGGAGCTGGGGTTTGATTTGCCCCAATTTGGTATCCCTGATATGCAGTAATTCTTTTATATCGGTATTATCCAATAGTTCGGACGTTGTATTGATCAGGTTTTGGCTCACCTGGCGCGCTTCCTTGGCGATTACCTGTACCGCTTGTACAAGTGCACGTAATTCGGATTTCACTTCTTCATAAAATTTTTCCATAAGCTGTGTTTATAATTGATTATCATTTGATTTATTAATTCAGTTTAATTCATCCCTTTTGACATACGATCAATAGACCACCGATCCTGAACAGCCATCAGCTGCATAGCTATGCGAACTATCCGTCTGCTCATTCGAACACGTGTAGCTTCTGCCGGAGTTCCTTGATATAACTGCGCGTCACGGCGAACGATTTCTGAGGGCCCTCGCTCATTACAATTTTATCCTTCAAAAAGGAAACAATAAAGTTCATATTGACTAGAGTCGATTGATCCACCTGAACAAATTCGGTTGACGGTAGAAAATCGACAATTTCTTTTATGGTCTTTTTGGCCTTTCGGGGTAGCACCCTACCATCGCCATCCAATTTCATATTTCTTTCAAAAAAAGCCAGTTCATTGTCCCCTTTCACTTTCTGCACGAAGTAAATATCACTGAACTGTACTCTTTGACACATTTTATCGGTCATTTCGATAAAGGCAAATTCAGGCTGTGGCGCAAATTTGAGATTGATCGGAACAGCCAAACGGCGAAAAGCATTTTCTAACGCTCTGCAGACCATCGGAAACGTAGCCGGTTTGGGCATAAAGTCGGCCGCATCCAAATGATAAGAGCGCAGCGAAAACGCCTCATGCTCCGTCACAAATACGACCTCAGGTCTTTTCTTCGCATCAATAGCTTGATAAAGGTCCATTCCATTGAGCAAGGTATCGTCCGCCCTTTGATCCAGCACAATATCCATAAAAAGCACATCATACTTGCCGGAGTTGATTTTCTGTAAGGCATCTTTTTTATTATCCGCCACATCGATAAGGAGATCCAAATCTGTTTCTTCTAAAAGAGTTTTTAGTTTTTCAGCATCAGGTCGAAAATCTTCAACGATAAGAATAGGGATTATTGGCATACGATATTATTTTGTAAAATACTTAGTTAAATCGCTTTCCGGTAGTTTTGGAGCAGCGTAAGCTGGACGCTGAAAATGGGATTTAGTTCATGGTATTCAATCCGATATGTTCCGGGCAATACTGCATCGAATAGTTCCTGCAGCAACTTATTGCCCACCCCTGTATGACCCTCTGAACGCTTTCCACTGACGTAATTGATCATCTGGAAATGCAACCGACCATCCACCCGGGTCCATTCCATGATAATATGGCCCTGTGCTCCCCGAGGACTATAGTTCAGGGCATTTTCAAACCACGAGAGCATGGATGCTGCAATGATAGAGCGGCTCCAATCGGTGGCAAAGAGGACTTCTTCCCCCTTAAATAGCACTGCACTATCGGTAAAACAAGATGCCATCACCTTGAGCTGCTTCCACTCTTCGGCAATAGATACTTTGATCTTTCGATTGGCGGTCACTGAATTTATGTACCGAAATAGTTCAAGCGTATCGCTGCGGTGCAGCAATTTATTATGCTGTACGATTTTGATCCACTCTTTCACGAAATGCATAGATAGGCGTCCCGCCAGTCTGTCTATATTTAACCTCATTTTGAGCAATTGAAACCTCAACCAAAAGGAACAATATTTATAAACGATGTGTACCAGAAGGGCTGTCCCCAGTACCAATAAATTACCTACCATGATCCGATTGTGGAATTGCATCAAATGATAATCGGTCAGTTTCCCGGCAAATGAAATGCCCTGAAGAGGAAGCCAGAAGTAGGTATAATTCACCCAGAAATCTATACTCAGGTATTGCCAGCTGCCTACTAGTAGCACAAGGACCAGTTTACCAAATTCCGCGCTGATTAAAAACACCCTTATGGCCAGCCAATACATAGCGAATGAAAACAGGTATGGTCCGGTTAAGGCCAACAGATGTCGCATGGTCAATCGATGCCATACCTGAATATTCATTTTGAGTAGCAGCAGTAACAGGAATCCTGTTCCAATAAAAAATAAGATGTATCTCCGCGTGAAAAACTGGGTTATTTTGGTCTGTCTATCTTCCATTATATCCTATTTAAATCGTTGGCGAAATTGTTATTTCTCTATAATTGGTGTACTTTGAACACTTAAATTACAAAAAACAAAGCGAAAGGAATAAATTAATTAAAAATAATATTTCGTCAAAAGGAAACATCATCCTTATCAAGAAATTATACATCAACTCATTTACTTGATTTCATAATTTTTACCCTTTTAGCAAATCATCCGTTTTTAGCTCGAAATATTTCCAGTTTTTTACATCGAAAAAAAAGGCGCGCTGTCCAAGCCATATGGGCATAATCCAAGTTGGCCTATTTTTTTGAACTACCTTTGTCGCCGAGAGTTCAAGCTGATAAAAATGGATGAATGGCCAGTTTTCCCATGCTGTCCATTCCTTCATGACAATGCGGTTTATCGTCGTGTTTAATTTTCTCTTAAACCTCTTCATAAACCCATCAAGATGCTCCGCTCTTTTACAGCTCAGCCTTTTTGATAAAGCCAGATTCCACAGTCCATTGTTCTCATTCTTTTCCATCAGGAGAAAAGAGAGGGGAATACGAAACCGAAAGGCAAGTTGTGCGATACTCGCGCGGAAATACAGTCTACTAGCTGCGACGGAGACTTTAAGCAAAGATCGGGTCCCTTTAGCAGCTAGGCGATTCACTCCTTCGTCCGCATCGAGGTATACAAGGATCAAACGCTTCTCATTCAAATCGGATACGACATTTTTGAGCACTGTACTTCTTGAGGCGTCGATATAACGTAAGCAATCTGCTTCGAGATTGTTAAACTGTAGCAGGTGTTCAGTCTCTTTTTGTTCCTTTTGTATAATACTGGGCGAAGCTAATACAGAGATTTTATAGCCTGCTGCAAGCAGATAACGCGGTATCAGACGGTATGGGCCATAATGGAAAGAAATGAAAATCCCGGTAAGATTAGTTGGAAGCATTTCAAGACAAGAGGCGTCCAGCATTTGGTCCAGTTGGACGGGTTGCAGCATCTTGGCAAAAGACTGTCGGTAAGCGCTCCATCTCAGGTAATTTATTTCAAGATCTTCTACCGTAAACTCGGGAAAAAAATTCCATACGTTGGCAAACCAAAACGGTTTGGTCAATTGATTATTGTTCATTTAAATTGTGGTCTAAAAAAAATTAGGTAATTATTCGATCAGTGAACAGCATCGCCTCCAGGCAGAAAGCGATGCTGTGTTAGTGTTAAGGTATTTCTACCCAGCATTTTTCATCGTCAACGACATCTCCCATTTCCGGAAATAGCTGCATCATCTGAGGCAAAGTCAACCCTAGATCGACGATCTGATCACTTGTCTGTATGTTCTCGTTCATGTTGAATTGAATTAAACACCGGCCTGCAACGATACGGGTCAGGCCACTCCCGCTGGCTGTACATGCACTAAAATTGTATTAGCTAACGATCAAATGTGGCTGAAATCCTTCAAAAAAAGGAAAAGAATGATATGTTACAAAAAAAGAAGGCCAATTGACATTGATGGACTAAGAAACAACAAAGGAGGTCAGATATCCTTGTTTTTTTGCATGATTTCCCTAGAAATTGGTCATATATCATTTTTTTAGGTATTTCTCAAACCTCGATTTTACTTTTATAAACACGGATTGAGCCTTTTATAAAACCTGATTAACTGCATATCCAATGATCAAAACTTTTAATTTTATATTGCCCGAGGTGGCCCAATTTACCAAGCAAATAAAAGCCTTTTCACCTAAGTTGCCCGATTCACAGTTACATCGCTATGAAGATGTCGGTATTCAATTGGTAGAAGAATATATTGATTACCATAGCGTCATATTTTATCGCGTGCAGGCCCAAGTGCATAGAAAGTTTCAGTTGTCCGTGCAAACCAATAAACCCGATTATCATCTGCTATATAATAGGTATTCAGTTTCGACCATTAAAATAGAACATACAGCAAATAATAGTCACGTGCAACTCCCTTCTGGATATGATACTTATGCCTATATTCCCAAAGGGAAGATGCAAACGGTTCTGGTGCAGGGAGAATATTTGATCTATGGAGTTCTGGTCGATATAGGTTATATTCGATCAGCCATATTTAAAGAAGACCATTTTCTATTTAAATTCAGTACAGCACATCTACGCGACAAAAAGCGACTCTACCAAAGCGCAATATGGCCAATCAGAGAAAAGACGGACTATCAGCTCACAAAAATCGAAGCTCATTTTTTCAACTACCACAAAGATAATGAAGCTATGGCTGTAAAACTTGTCTATGATCTATTTGATATCGCTATTTATAAGAATTTTGAACACTATGAAAAGATAGATCCTGATCAATTCCTGGCCGAAAGGGCCGAGAGAATGATTAGGGATCAGGTGACGCAGACTTTCAGCACTTGCTCTATACAGGCTATTGCTGACCAGCTACAGATTGACATCAGTAAATTGGATAAGTTATACAAAACCGTCTACGGAGCGACTCCCAGACAGACGTGGAATACGCTCATGATTCAAAAAGCAAAAGATTTACTTCTTGCAGGGCATTCTGTCAAGGAAGTTTCAAACTATTGCGGGTACGGGTCCCAGCAGAATTTTTCAGCTTTTTTTCGAAAACAGACTGGCATCTGTCCGAGCGCATATAAATAAAAAAAGTCCCCCCCATCCCCCATATTCGGCATTTGTCCCTGATATCAGACCTTTCGTCCCAAAAATGAGCTCTACCATTAAATAATAAAATTACAACCACGAAGAAAAGACGGGGCGCCATCGCACAAAAAATCATACAACTACGTACCTAAAAGTCATACATCTATGGCAGATTACTGCGCTAACTTTAGCATAAGATGTCAGATCGGAGGGCAGGGAGATGCTCGGCCGTTCAATAGGAAACAGCTCCACGGCCGATCCAGGAGGATAATAAGGATAAGCAACAAGGATAAACTTAAACACATAAAAAAATGAAAAAAATTGCAAAAAGAATTATTGGCGCACTGGGTACAGGAGCCTTAATTGCAGGTATTATTATCGGTGCTAATGCCCATGATAAAAAAGAAGAAATCAAAGTTGAAACAAAAGCTGAAACCGAAGAATGGCATTTCGAAGGAGCTTTAGATCCTGCTGATAACAATGTGTATAGTCCATCACAGTATTCAAAAGGAGAAAGCACATCCTGCAACAATACACCTGAAACTGTATGTAACTTAAATGCCCCCGCGAGCAGTACCAATCCAAATCAGCCAGATTTAAGCGCAATGGTCGGAAGCACGGGAAAAACCGTATCGCAACGAATCAATGATGCGATAAGCAGCGGATTACCAAATGAAACGGCCACCTCCTTTCGATCCGAATAATATGCTGTATCTTTAAAAAAGAAAACCGAAGGCTAAAAGACTTCGGTTTTCTTGTGGTTTCATTACCTCGGATTCTGCGTCATCCCTGAAGTTCGGATAACGTCTTGTGGGATGATAAATGTAAACCTAGTATCCCCTACCGGCAGAGTAAACTTCTTCGTTTCATTGCCGTCGGTCAGTATGCGGTGCAAATCTTTCTTAAATCGATCATCTTGATTCAGCCTTCGGATATCCGACCAGCGTACTCCCCTAAATAAAAGTTCTTTTCTCCTTTCCTGCAGTATATAACGCAGCACCTCTTCTTGAGAGGAATACAGGGTGGGAAAAGTATAGGCTCCTGCATATCGCATAGACAACAGTGTTGTTAGTGTCGTTTTCGCTTCTGAAATTTTATTTAGACGAGCGAGGCATTCCGATTTTATCAGAAATTGTTCATCCACAGCCAAGCCATTAAAGAAACTCGAACTATAATAACCGGCATAATTTCCTTTAAATGCTACAAATCCATTTGTTTTCTTGTTGAAAAACACTTTCTTCCTCAAATCATTGTCTTCATAACTGTTGTAAAGTAGGGTATCCACGTTTGCCCGCGCTGGGCTCAGCATGCTCACGCTTGCACTATGTGCCCAAAATATAACTTCCGGATTGAAAGTTTCAAATGGGGTCGTACTTGCTGTATTTCGCATGTTGTAATCCATCAATGTACTGTTATGGGCCAATGCCTCATTTGCATTGCTAAGGGCCTGTTCATAATTTTGCATGGTCAAGTATACCCTCGCCAATAAAGCATATGCAGCAGTTTTATTTGGCCGCGTAGCAAAAGTTACCGTCTCTGGGAGGAGTACTTTGGCCTCATGTAGATCCTTAAGAACCTGATCATAAGTTTCACTGATTGAAGAGCGCTGCGATTTATCTTCAAAACTTGGATCCAGGCGCAGTGGCAAGCCCAGCTTTTGCATATTGTGCGTTTCATCTCCGGGCTGATATACTGGAGCATATACCTGAGCCAGTTGAAAATACGTATAGGCTCTTAGGAACAGCGCAAAGCCTTTTAGGCTATTGTATTCGACAGTATTTTTGTTTTCGACCGCCTGTAGCCTATCCAATACGGTATTAGCGTAGAAAATAACCTGATAGCAATTTCTCCATTGCAGGCTGACGTTGATCAACTGAAATTGGGGATTCGGATCCCAGGTATAGGCCTGCTTATCAAATTCGGTTAATTTATTCAAAACCGATGCTTCCAGAAAAAAGTCATCCGTATTCAGTTCAATCAATCCAGGCCCAGTATATAAATTAATCGTTGAATTATTATCCAGCAAGGCCTGGAGATCTTTCAAGGTGTTGGGTACCGCCAAAGCACCATCACTTTTTTCATCCAGGAATTTATTACAGGAATTTAAGAACATTCCTATGAGAATAACCAGGAGCTGTGCAGTCTTGACGCGCAGCGATATATATGTCAATTTCATCATCTTATAAATTAATGTTAATCCCCAATGAGTAAATACGTCCTGGCGGAATTGTGAAATAATCCGGATCCACCCCTTTTTTATTCGCACGCCATAAGATGCCTACATTATTCACCGAGGCCGTGAGCTGCGCCGGGAATTTTGGCAAGGCATATCTTAGCCCGATATCCTGAAGTCTGATGACATCCCCTTTGAGTACATTTGGTTCCGCGTACTTATAAAAATTGTCACGGTTTCCGTTTCCGGGATATATAAGTGAGGGTACAGTGGTATAATTTTCATCTCCTGGATTTTGCCATCTGTTATAGTAGTCGCCATGTGCGGCTGCCCCATCAAATAAGCTATTATACCCGATGGTACGATTTCTGAAATAATGCCCAAACTTATAATTGACCGAAAATGTCAGCTGGAATCCTTTGTAAGCCAGCATTCCCCTTAGAAATCCATAGTACCGGGGCAGTGCCGATCCATAATAATGCAGATGTTGCAACGAGTCGTTCAGAAGTTTCTGGTAGTCCTTAGAGATCTCCCCGTTGAGATATCCTTGCGGATCCCCATTCTGCGGATCAAGGCCGGCAAAGCGGTACGCAAAAACAGGATAAAGCTCTTTTTGCAGGATCGGATTGAGTCCCTTGGGGCCGGTTTCGGCATAATTTTGTGTGGAAGACAAGGTACCATTGAACTTTGTTACCGTGCTTTTGGCATGCGAAATACCCGCAGTAATTTTCCATTGCCAGCGATTTCCCGAGGCTGATGTTACATCTATCTTCGCATCAAATCCTTTGCCTCGTATCTCCCCAATATTTCGGTCAGCCGTCAAAAAACCTGTTGTTGGATCCAGTTCGTCTGGTGCTATCAGATCAATGGACCATTTGTCAAACCACTCAAATGAACCTGAGAGTCTATTTCCAAGTATTGCAAAATCAACCCCATTATTCCACGTCCGCACTTCTTCCCATTTGAGATACGGATTCGGAGGAGTATTGATCAATCCATAGGGGTAATTCGTAAATGGAGCCGTACCTACGTATAACATAATTGGATCTCTATTTGCCCCATTTGCCAGGTTTCCGCTTGTTCCGAATGTACTTCGCAGTTTGAGGTTATTGAGCCAGTGGAGATTCTGCATGAAGCCCTCTTTGGACGCTGTCCAGGACACCCCTGTAGACCATAGGGGATTCCACCTGTTGTTGGCGATAAGACCAAACACATTGCTCCCATCTTTGCGCATAGACGCTGTCCATGTATATTTTTGACGCAGTGTATAGGCTGCGTTGGCAAAAACGGAGACAAAACGTTGAATATACTTCGAATTGGAGCCATAATAAGGGATATAGCTATTTCCGTAAAGGTTATCATAGGTTGGGTAAGCATTGACATAATCCACCTTTTGAACAGTCAAAATATTCGGATCCACGCCGTAATTGCGATACGAGTTTCCCTGGATTGTTCTGTTGCTCAATTCCGCGCCGAGCAGCATATTGAATTCGTGTTGCTCGGACCATGTTTTCGCAAAGTTTATCTGCCCCCGTACCCGATGACCGATAAGGTTGCTATAAGCTCGATCTTCAATTGCACCCGCGGGAAGATTACGTTTCACTCCCCCATTATTGACCTGGGTAAATCGGTTGACTAGGTCACGCGCAAAATAGCTATCCTCACTATAAAAATTGTTCCTATGAATGTGTTGGCTTTCGAGACCGTAGATGAGTTGAGCGTTTAGCCCGGCCAATATCTGGTATTGTCCTGTTACATTCACGGCGAGGTGGCTCAGCGAATTGTTGGCTTCACTTTGCTGCAGATCCCTATAGGGATTGAAGCTCCAGTCATATAAATTCCCCTTACCGACAGTATCCACATAATTCTGATTAAGCTCATAGGGTATTGCCAAAGGATTGCCGCTATCATCAAACAACCTTGAGTAGGGATAATAGATAAAATTGGTAATTCCCTCCGAAGAGACGTCCTTTGTTGCTGTATAAGCAAAATTTGACTGGACACTAAACTTTTTATTCACCCGAAGGGTGTTGTTTTGACGTAGAGTAATCCGGTTCGAATGTTTTATTAGTTCGTTTCCGATAGATCTGTCCCAACCAATGGAAAGACTATGATCAGACTTGGCAGTACCCGTATTTAATCGCAAGTAATGTTGCTGCAGCGATCCCCAACGATAGAATTTTTCCCGATCTTTTCGGATATCATTGTTTCGCCACCCATCAATCATCAGATCAGCCTGACTTTTGTCCATTTCCCCGGCACGTACTTTCTGCAACAGATCTACCACAGGCGAAAGCACTGTTTTCCGCAAGGTAAGCGGGTTGGTAAATAGGTCGTCGTAATGACCTTTTTCAAATAACATCCTTTCCACATCGATAAAGTCTGTCGATTTTACGATCGGATCATAATACAGGTCTTCGGGTATTTGTAGTGTCCAATTGGTAGAAAAGTCCACCTTAAATTTATTGGATGCTTTTTTAGTCGTGATCACGATGACTCCATTCCCGGCCCTAGCACCCCATATTGAAGTTGCTGCCGCATCCTTCAGTAACGTCACCGACTCCACATCATTGGGATTTAGCTGATTGATGTCCCCTTCGAATGGAAAATTATCCACAACAATTAGCGGACTTATTATTCCTCCTAGAAAAGAATTCATTCCCCGAATATTTATCTGCGGGCTCTTATTTCTATTATCAAATTGTAAGCCTGTTGCCAGACCATCGAGCTGCCCAAGAATATTGGAAGACACCCTTCTTTTGAGAAGACTACCATTTAATTGTTCAAATGATCCCGTCGCACGTTCGCGGGGCAGCTGCTGGAACCCATCGCTATAGACCACCGCCTCTTCCAATTGGATGGTTGCTTTTTTTAGCACAATGTTGCCTGGCATTTCGTCTACGATAAGCAGAGTATCTGTGACGTAACCCACCTTACTGCTATAGACGACAAAAGGTAGATTGGGAAGGATAATATTAAATTTTCCTTCATGATCTGTGGTGCCTAATTCTCCGGTTTTATCGCTACGAAACACGACCTGAGGAATGGCCTTTCCACTTTCATCCAGCACCTGGCCTTTCCACCTGTGCTGGCTGTAAGCTAGGCTGCTGAGTAACATTATGCAACACATTAATAAGCCTTTCATTGCTTCCCTCCTTTCGATCTTTCCACCATGGCATGGATCTGATAATCGTTAAGGAAGTTAGCAGTTGAGGAGGCCTGCAGCCGGCCATATTCATCCAGCCAAATGTATATTGGAACGGATTGATGCGGGAATAATTGCTTGAGATACTCATCATTTACAATAGATGCCGTTTTTGTGGGCTGCCCCCCAGCACCTTCGTCAGTTAATATTGTCGCTATTTTTTCGGTATCCGTATCAAAACTATTGACAAGTATAAAGTTCATACGATCTCCATAGATCTGCCTAAATTGATCAACTTTTGGAAATTTTGCTATACAGGAGGAACACCAAGTCGCCCAGAAATCAAGGATAAGCGGTTTGCCACGGTATTTTTTGAGAGTCTGTTTTATGTATTTGCCATTCTCAAAGACATTAAATTCACGGGACCAGAATTCTTCCGGCACTCTAAATCCTAGCATGACGGGCTGGGCAGGATTAGACCCATTAGCCCCGCTGTCCTTGCGGGGCGTTTGGGCAGATAAACTAAACATATGAAACAAACCAGCCAAGATCGCTAGTGCTCGTTTGCTCTTTAAGGCCTTGTATAAATTGTATATCGTTATTTTCATAATCTTAAATAGTTGGATTGTTAATGGATTGGAAAAAATCGTTGATTTTTTTGGTCAGCTGGATCTCTGCCATATTAGCTTCCAGTGTAGATAGTTTTATTGAGCCTGTATCAATCTGACGGCTATGCGTCAGGAAATACGCCATTAAGGCCCGCAGGATATCTGCTAAAAAGAGAGTTTGTTGTAAAGCCTCTAATTTGCTTTCGGTAGCTGTCCCGATGGTTTTACATTTGAGATCCAATGCGTAGAGGCTATCGCGTATTGCTGCGAGCGGATAATTCTCCCAAAAGCTTTCGATACTTTTTAGCGGATCGTAGCCTTTTTCATGGATCTCATATAATGGTCTATCCAATTGCAGCAGGTTTGCATAAATGGCTTTCATTTGTTTAGTTTTTAGCTGTGACCTAAGCACATAGCTTTCCCTGTCCGAACGAAATCAGCTTTTGCGGGAGCCTGAATTGACTCAGGTCATTAAAAAAATTAATTAATTGGGGAGCTAGATCGCATTTGAATGGTTAATCACAATGGTTATATATTGGCGTGATGCAATCCATAGCAGTGTAGGGTCAGATTCTATTTGACCAAGCTGTCCGAGCTACTCGGGAGCGGTAATAAGATTTTTTGTTGTCTGTTTTTTCATCACTTTTCAGTTTATATTGCTAAAAAGCTTTGAGTGGAATATATAGTAGGCTCCCCCCGTACGCTCGACACCCCCTAGGAAGGGCAGAGATCGAAACCTCTAAGCACGTGCACGGGGAGAGCCTACATTTGTAGTCAAATATACAAAATGCAGGCATTTTCTCACCGCTGCTTTACATGCTTAAGATTTCCTAGGTCTGTCGAGCAAAGCTATTTCAGATCAAAAATGTATACCTCTATAATGAGGTGATAAACAAATATAGTAATAAATAAACAATAGGACAAATATGTCTCAAAATAAATTTAAACATTTCAGGATATTTCTTAATATGGCTGGAAAACAATATCGTGATCAAAAATATCTAATCGAATTGGGTAACCGTATTAGACTTATAAGAGAGGACAAACGATGGTCACAAGAATATTTTTCAAATATATGTGACATCGAAATACGCCAACTAGGGCGAATAGAAAGAGCTGAAACAAATTCAACGATTTCAATAATCAAAAAGATTGCGGATAGCCTTGAAATTAGCTTATCTGAGTTATTAAATTTTTGACTTAGGATAAACACGCTATAAATATTTAAATTATGGCAACTTGGAGATATAAATTTGAAACAGATGTTAAACTACACTTGGCTTTTATCGCATTAAAATCACTTTTTACGGACGGCACAATTAAAAATATGTCATCTCTATTAGATAGCCCCACTAAAATTGCAGGTCTTTTACGAATGAACTATAAATCCTTCTTAATTAAAAATCCTCAACCATGGAAGTTTTCAATTGAACAAATCCTACTCTACCATTTATAATCGATATTGACCTGACTTATACTTCTAAATTACCTTTGTCACATCGTTCTTTCATTCCCGACAACATATTTACAATATAGGCCTAATAATTCTCTTAAGTCAATCATGCAGCGACGATCGGCATACCATCGCCAGATCAGGAAAGATGGGAGCGAAATAAATTTGCCTTTATAAATTAAAGTACTTATATTTGTACCAACAGTACACGCCACGCTACCCATCAGAACAGCGTCCCAGGGCGTGTCTTTTGCTTTAATAACCAATCATTATTCCTTTATGTACGATAAACAAGCCTTTACTATTGATGAACAAATAAAACAATTAAAGAGAAGAGGATTAATTATCAGTTCATCGGATAATGCTGAACACTATCTTTCAAATATTAGTTATTATCGACTTGCGGGCTATTGGTGGCCTATGCAAGACGACAAAATAAATCACATTTTCAAGACAAATAGCAAGTTCTGCGACGTCATTTCGCTATATAACTTTGACAGAGAACTTAGACTAATGTTATTTGATTTTATTGAAAAAATCGAAATTAGTTTACGAACAAAACTAATCTACCACTTGTCTCATGAGTTTGATCCATGGTGGTTCCAAAACTTCTCTATTTTCCAAAGTGCTCCTGATCTTGTAAAAACATTATCAGCAATAGAAGAAGAAATCGATAGATCGAAAGATGTATTTATTAAAGAGCATAAGAAAAAACATAAAGACGATGGAAGATTCCCCCCTTCTTGGAAATCTCTAGAGCAAACCAGCTTTGGAGCCTTATCAAAGCTATATGGGAACCTAAAGAATACTGTTTCTTCAAAAGATATTATTGCCAAAGAATTTGGCACTGTAAATCATACTTACTTGCCAAGTTGGTTACAATCTATTGCCCAAATTAGGAACTATTGTGCGCATCACAGTAGGCTTTGGAATAGGAACTTACCGGGAAGCCCGAAACTTCTTACATCTCCTCCTAAACCATGGATACAGGATGTTCCAAAACCTCACGAATTTCAATTCTTGTATATCCATCTCTGTTGCATGAAGTATCTGCTCAATATCGTTCAACCTGAAAATCATTTTGCTCAACAACTGGAAAACCTGTTCATAAAATATCCTAATGTCGATATCAATGCTCTTGGGATAAAACAAAACTGGCGAAATGAACCTTTATGGCAATCACAATAAAAAACATGCTAAAGATTTTTTAATTTTTCAATTTCAGCAAATTATTCTTAAATTGGATTTGCCGGTTAAAAGTATATAGCATTTAGCCAATCCTCCTGATTTAATCGGGAGGATTTATTATTTAATAACTTAGCATCGATACAGCATCATTTTTTACAGGAATAAAAATTCTTTTCATAATAATAGGTTAATATAATAATGACTTCCCTTTTCATCGTCTGATGAAAGGGAAGTTTTTAAGGAGCCCCTACAGCTATCAAATTAAAAAAGCCACTCCCTTTCCGAAATGGCTTAAAACAAAATTATTTATAAACTTTAAAAGTACTTGATTACAGTTTTTCGATTTCTTCGATAGAAAGCCCAGTGCCTTTAGCAATCAGTAATAGGTAAACCCATTTTCTTAAACTCCAATGCAATGGCAATAGCTTCTTCCCGCTTCCCTGCAATCTTACCTTCAATCTTACCTTTCTGAATTCCTTTTTGAATTCCTTTTTGAATTCCTTTTTTTTCAGCTTTATCTAATAAATATTCTTGAGTGCCCATAGTATCGCTCCTTCCTATTTTTGTTTCTATTTCTTTTTCAAACGTAGATAAATTGCATACAAAAAGCAATTTATCGCTATCTCCTCAGCCACTGAACAACAATTTATAGAGGAAATTTACTATTTATTTCTTTATCCCGTATAAAAAGAAAGCTCTTTAAAATTACTAAAAAGCTCATTATACGACTTTACTGAATCTAATCGTCGATATTCCTACTAAAATAGCTTAATATATGGATCAAACATAAATATTTGCCCTCTTTTCCCTCCAGTCATTTCTTTTAAGATATGGTATTGTTTCATTTCATCAATTATTTTGTAGGCAGTTGGCATAGATACGCCAGTAAACTCTAACACCTGTTGCGCGTTAATGATTGGGCGTTGATATAAGTGGTCTAAAATATTGAGTATATGGTGACTTCTTGTGCTATTCTTCTGAATTATTTCTTCTTTTTCCTTTTTTAATTTGAGAATTGCATCAAATGTTGCAATTCCATTCTTTGCAGTTTCTATGATGCCTACCAGAAAAAACTTCAACCATTGCTTGATGTCATTGTGCGTACGAACACGCATTAAATTATCATAATACAACCCTCGGTTTCGTTCAAAAAAATCCGATAGGTATAGAGTAGGCTTTTTAAGAATTCCTTTATCTACTAAATAAAGGGTAATCAATAAACGCCCTACACGGCCATTACCATCAAGAAAAGGGTGAATAGTTTCAAATTGATAATGAATCAATGCAACCTTCAACAAATCAGGAAAAAAAAATTCTTCATTATGTGCGAACTTCTCCAAATCATTCATTAATTCAGGAATCGAAGAATGTACTGGTGGTATAAAAGTAGCATCGTTGATAGTCGCTCCGCCGATCCAATTTTGACTTGTTCGAAATTCGCCAGGTAATTTATGCTCACCACGCACGCTGTGCAATAAAATACGATGGGTATCACGAATTAATCTTGATGAAAAAGGCAATGCGTTTAGCTTTTTAATTGCTTGGTTCATTGCATCAATATAATTATGAACCTCTACCCAATCGTCTCTACGTTCAACAACTAAATCTTCTTTATCTAAAAAAGCGTCTTCTATATTGGTTTGTGTCCCTTCAATCTTGCTGCTTTGTGTTGCTTCCTTAGCAACATGCATGCTAATAAACAAATCAATATTAGGAATGTATTCAGAATACATATCTAAACGTCCCATCTGCCGATCGGCGTTTGATAGCAATTGTTGTATTTCCATATCATCCAATAGCCATTGTTTATTAAGTTCAGTGGGCTGAAAGCTTTTATAATAGCCTTGATTGATATAATTTCCCGATTTGAAATCTTTCCTTGGATCAAGTTTACAATAATAAACTAAATAGAATAAATACTTATTTAAAATTGGCTTTACAAAATTAAATAAAGAAATCCTTATTTAAAAATAATCATCATATTTTAAATAAGGATTTCTTTGCTAAAAAATTTAAAGGTATTTTTAAGATATTTGGTTTAAAGGGTTTCTGAACAAATATCAAATATCCTTGAGTAAAATTAAATTCAAATGCAATGATAATGGCTTCTTCCCGAAAACCGTCAATACCGGATGTTCCAAACCTCTCGGATTAGTTGATCCCTTGCATCTGTTGATACGTAAACAGCTGTGGGTAATTTTTTGGAAGTTCGGTTGTCAGATTATGCATTTGGAAATTATCATTTCTAATTTTACCATCAGGATCCATCAGTACATACCTCGGTATTCCATTAAATTTAAATAATTCGCGTAACGCCCTATATTCATCGGCAGAAACCCGATAGGATTCAAACATGCTATTTTTGACAATATAATCTTTATAAAACTCCATATCTGGAGTTCCATCGATATCTGTCACAAAAACAAACACCAAATTTGGATTATCTTTGAGTTTTAAGCGTTTCCCTTGCGTTGATTCAATACCATGTCGGCAGGGGCCGCACCACTGCGCCCAAAAGTCCACAACAACGACTTTACCTCGGTACTTATCTGTCATGCGCTTAAAGATGGTTGCAGCGGCAGTATGGGGCAGCAAATAGCCGTTTCTGGACTTCCTTACACGATCCGCCAAATTAAGCGCCTCATTCCTTAAATCTTTATGAGTCAATACAGCCAACAATTGACTCGTATTTTTTGTTATCCCAGCTGTATCAGCTGCACCATTTAATGCAAACTTCAAGCTACGTAGTTTGGCAATTTCGGAAACCAACGTATTAGCTATCGTTGGGTTAGATTTTCGATTTGCCGAATCCAATACTAAATATAGATTCCCTTTACGTTGACTATTCAAGGCATCATAATATGTATCACTACGAAATAATGTCGAATACTCGAATCGGTTGATAAAGGTTGAAAAATCATTTTGTACCAAAATAGCCGGATCATTTAAGTCTAAGCGAGCTATAAAATTAAAATAATCATTGGGTAGCGGTTCTTTTAGGAAGGCATTTGTAGGATCATTTCTTAGGTAGTGCTCTCGATACATCTGAAGATCCATTAATTGTACTGCATAATTGAGCGCAACTTCCGTTTGGATCAGATTTTTTATTTTAGGCGAAAAATCTGATTTCTTTAACTGTCCATTTACTTCATTTTGCAACGAATCCCATGCGGTCAAGATCTGCTTTTTGATTACTGAGATTGGTTGCGCTTTCAAACGGCTTTCCGTACTCTGATAAAGGCCAGGTAGATTTTTTTCCCAATCAAAACTCCTGAACTGCTGATTCTCGATAGCAAGGGGGCCTTCAAAACCTATTAACGCTAAATTTTGATCTGTTGTAACTCTTAATCGCAACGCTAGCGTTTGTCCCGGCTCGATATAAAATTTAAAACGGTTATTTTTAAAAATAATATAACTAATTTTCGGGTGCGTGGCCAAATAGCTCGCCTCAAAACGGCCATCAGGATAAACCTGTACGGTAGTAGGATAATCTTCGCGAGTCAGCTCATTACTGCTATAAATAATACCACTTGTAAATTCTAATGCAGGACTATAATCTTCGATAAATCCAATTAGACGTACAGTATCACTTTGGAAAAAATTGTTTTTATACGACACTAGATTTTTTTTCACTTTAGCATTCGCCAGATTTTGCTTTACCCAGTCATTTGGCTCGATTTTAAGCGGTTTTTCAGCGGATAATTGTGCTGTAGCAAATGATAACAAGAAGAAAGAAAAAAAAGAAAGTAATGAAAACTTCATAACTAGGCTATTGGTTTCCATAAAGTTAATCATTTAGACAACAACGAACAAAATGATTTATAATTGAAATTTCCCCACGCATAGTAATAAACCAATTTTTCGAATAAATACAATAGATTTATTATTTACAGCCAATTAGGATAAATGCCCGAGAGGAAGGCTTTTGAACAACCTCACATAATATACTAATTACTAGAGAAATAAATTTTAGATCATACAATAACTTTCAGTTATTATAACTATCTTTAAAATTATTCTTAGATTAAAATCACAGTACTTGTTTACTCAAATCGCAATAAACCATGCTATTTAAAACAATTATACGACTATTGCTCATTGTTTGCTCCCTAGGCATATTTTTTAGTTCTTGTCAAAAGGATCCCTCTTCTGAGCCGAAGGGCCTTATCGATATTGAAACGATAGATACAGCCTGGACTAAACTCAGTATCCCCGGACAGCTTAGAGGAACATCAGCTATCTATGGCAATATTGACGATACGCTGGTCGTGGCCACTACGTACAAGATTTATATCACTACGGATAAAGGGGCTTCATGGCAAATGGTCCGCGATGAAGGGCTTGGCATACCAAGTTTCAGTATGTATCAGGGAGAACTGATGGCTTTAAGCAATTTCCAGGACCATTCGACAAGTCCGACTTTATTCTCGTTGGACATGGGCAAAAATTGGAGCGCAAAAGGTAAATATGGCTACGAAGTCTATGATAAAATATGGGTCAATCGAAAAGAAACAAAGATCAGCGAAAATGAATCTTACAAAATCATCCCACAGCCCAATGAAATCATCGACAAAGAATATGGACGCCCGTTAGCACAGCCCGACAAGCTAGCAAGGGTTACTGAGAGAGGCGAGCAGTTGCTTGATTTTCCTTTCCGTCGACGACTGAATTATATTTACCACGACAAGAAAAACCGACTTTATATTGGCGCTGAAGGAACACGCTTTGAATGGACTGTCAAAGGAAATGAACGTACTTATCCGACTTCAACAGATACAGCAATCATTTATATCAGCAAACGCCCTATTAGCGGGCAATAACAAAACGGTTTTGGAGAATTGCTCTTTCAGCCAATTCCACCGACCCCCTAACGCTACCGAATTCAATCGATTTTTTGTATATTAACAACCAAGAAAATTTTAAATGAGTAAATTAGGAGGAAAAATTAGGCTACTTAGACTACAAAAAGACTGGAGCCAAAAGGATGTTGCAAAGCGCTTGGACATATCAATCCCTGCATTTTCTAAGATTGAAACAGGTATTACAGATATAAATCTCTCTCGATTAAACCAAATCGCAAAGTTATTTGATCTGACAACCGCGCAATTGTTAGCAGATTCTGATTCAGATGAAATTAGAGATTATGCAAAAGAAATAAAAGCAATTTCGCACAGCTTGCATCAGCGTGAGGAAGAAATTATCGATCTTCAGAAAAAGGTCATCCTACTTTATGAGCAATTGTACCAAAATTGAATCTAGCACCGAATAGCATTTTACCATCATACCTACCCTACTAATTAAGGCATTTATCGATCTCTCCTCAACTTTTTAACCCCCTCGGCCAACAGTTCAGGACAGTTGATTAAAAGCTTATCCCTATTATTACCTAACAAACCTGTTACATAACAATTCTTGCAATCATATCATCCGCTCTAAAAAAGAGGATGATGCACTTATGTTAGGGTTTGTACAATAACCAATTAATCTGCCGTCATACGGCTTTTTAAAACCTATTATAAACAAGTTAACTTATGAATTATCAATTTTTTACAAAATCTTTGCGAAAGCGGAGCATCAGGCTTCTTTATCCGCTGCTTGTGCTATCGCCTGCGCCTGTTTTTGCTTTGCCCGCAACGAATGCTCCACTTTTACTTTCCACAAAATTTGCAGGTGTCACAGGCCGCGTACTTGATCAAGATGGCAAGCCTGTCCACGGTGCCACCATCCTGATCAAAGGCAGTAAAGCTGGGGTTAAGACGGGAGAAGATGGGGTGTTCCATATCAATCTCCCTGCCGATAATCCTTTTATTATTGTGAGCTATGTAGGCTATAAAGTACAAGAAATCGATATGACGGGTAAGACAAGTATAACGATCCGCCTAGAATCCAACACGAGCATCGATGAGGTTGTTGTTGTCGGATACGGAACAAAAAAACGGCGTGAAGTCCTGGGAGCTGTAGCCTCTGTTGACCCCAAGGAGATCCAAGATATTCCTGCGGCCAACATTGCGGCAGCCTTACGAGACCGCGTAGCCGGATTGGGTGTAAGTGAGTCTTCGGGTAGGCCTGGCGCAGCAGTTACCCTCAATGTCCGAAATGCTTTTGCCTCCGACCAGGCCAAATTGCAGGGTGTGACGAATGAACCTCTTTATGTCATTGACGGGATTATTTCGTCGGCTGATGTCTTTGAGAACCTGGATGCCTCCATGGTAGAAAATATTTCGATCCTTAAAGATGCTTCCGCAGCTATCTACGGTGCTTCAGGTGCAAAAGGGGTTATCTTGGTGACCACCAAGAGAGGACAGGTCGGAAAGACACAGCTGAGTTACAACGGTTACCTCGGTATTTCGGACGCCACCGTAAAGCCCAAAATGCTTTCGGCTTATCAACATGCCAAATTATTGAACGAAACCTTTGCGCTCAATAATGCACAACCCAATCTTTTCTTTTCTGATGAAGACCTCGCTTACTTGAAAACCAATCCCTATAAAAGCTGGTATGATGAACTCTGGAAATCTTCCAAGATGGAACGTCATAACTTGTCCATCTCTGGCGGAAGTGAAAAGATCACCTTCTTTGCCGGAGGAAGCTACCAAAAAGAAGATGGCAATTATGCTGGTATGAACCAACAGAAGTATTCTTTTCGATCTGGTTTCAACACCGAAATCATCGAAGGTCTGAAAGCTGACGTGGCTTTTAATGTCAACAATACAAAGACCAACAGCCAAAATAGCCTATCGGACGATCGTGATCAAAATTTCTACCAGACCCTGATTACAACACCGCAGTGGATCCCTATTCAAATCGATGGTATGCCGGTCAACTTCTCGAATATCAGCGCTAATAGTGGCACCAATCCCCTGGCGATCATTAATTCGGGCTATTATCAAAAACAAAATAACTCAAACTATAGCATCAATGCTTCCCTCAACTATGCACCTAAAGCGTTAAAAGGATTTAATGCCCGCCTACAAATCTCGCATTCGGGTACCTCCTCCAGCGCACAGGAGTACAAACCAGCATACAATGTCTATGACTTTGTGCGCTGGGGCAATAATAATAAGCTCTATACCAATGAGGTTTCAAGTTTCACCAGCATGGCAGCAAGTAATACCAAAATCGCCCCTACTTTAGGTAAAGGGAATAGCTATCAAGGAAATATCGTATTACAGTACAGCAATACCTTTGGTCAGCACAACCTTGATGTGATGGCCGGAGCCGAGCAGTCAGCCAGCAATGCTGAAAACTTAGCTGTCTACTGGACCAACCAACAGTTGCTGAACCTCGATGAATATTGGGCTTTTGATCAGTCTTCGTTTACCAACGGTGGGCGCAGCATTATGGAATCGGTAAAACGCTCCTTCTTCAGCCGCTTAAACTACGACTATAAGAAAAAGTATCTTCTGGAAGTTATTACCCGCGTCGATGCTTCTTCCAATTTTGCGAAAGGCAATATCTGGGGGGTATTCCCAACAGTGGCAACAGGCTGGGTCGTCAGTGATGAAAATTTCTTCAAAGACCTCAATTATATCAGCTACCTAAAACTCCGGGCCAACTATGGACTCGTTGGGGAAGACCGCGTTTCAGCACGCCTTTGGCAAGATCGCTTTAGTGTCGACCTTGTCAATACGGGCTACCTGTACGGCGAAACTCCTGTTGCATCCCTCAACCCCACCATTATTGCCAACCCAGACATCTCCTGGGAGAAACACCGTACCTTTAACTTTGGTGTAGAATCACGCTGGTTTGACAATAAGCTCAGTTTTGGATTTGAATACTATTTCCGCGATTCGTACGATGTATTTGATAAAGGCAACGACGAAAACTTCCCGATGTATGCGGGGTTTAAGGCTCCCGTGGTCAACTACCAGAAGCGAAAAGGTTGGGGTACCGAATTTTCCCTGGGTTACCAAAATACCTTTTCCAATGGGCTAAAACTTTCTACCAACATGAACTTTGGCTATTCGGCAAGCTATACGACTCAAATGTACTTTAACAAATTCCAACTCTATGATTTCTCCTATCCCGACTGGAAGGTGGAAATGGGAACGGATTCCCGTAAATACAATAGCGGAAATTATGGCCTGATCTATGTCGATATGTTGCGCACGCAACAAGATGTCGATAATTTCCTCGCCAAGAATCCCAACTATACCATCGATGGCAAGGTGCCCCAGGTCGGCTGGACCGTCTATGAAGACACCAACGGGGACGGCAAAATCACAGAAAAGGATCTAACAACCATGTTTGATAATACCGCACCGGTTTTTTCAACGGGAATCACGGTCGGATTGGCCTATAAATCGTTCTCCTTAAACACCAATTTCAGGGCGGTATTCGGCGGCAAAGCTTTCTACGAGTCGCAGGCCATGACAGCGCCCACAGAGACCGTCAACGTGCCCGATTTCTGGGAAGACCATTGGTCATTGGAAAATCCGAGCGGAAAATTTCCTCGTTATGATGATGCTGCAATGATGAGAAAATGGAACTCTACCTTTTGGGCCAAAGATGGTACCACCATACGCATCAACAATATGGTCTTCAACTGGAGCGTACCCAAAACCTTTACGGATCGAATTAATGTACGATCGCTCAAGCTAATGCTAGCTGGCAATAATTTATGGACGATTGTCGCTCCATTTAAACACCGTGACCCTTATTCGTCCTCTTTGTACAATTATCCAACAATCCGTACCATTTCCTTTGGTTTAAACTTTGGAATCTAATCGCACAGAACATGAAAAAACATTTTTCCTATATCATAGCCTTATTAATGGCATCAAGCACAGTCCTAACAACCCAGAGCTGTAAAGACGATTTTTTTGAACTGGTAGACCATGGCGGCCTGGATGCCCGTATATGGGACAACGAAGGTGCCATAGAATACTATCTGGCCGGCACCTATAGCATGATTATGCCTGGCCATCCGCATGAGATCACGACCAACGACATGCAAATGCACTATGCCAGTGACGAAAATTACTTCTCGGGCACCAACAGCCCCAGTAAAAAAGTATTGGGCTTAAGTGGCGAAATCGGCCTCAACGACGTCAAATACATCGCCACCAAATATCAGGGAACCAATGTCGGTGACAACCGTTATTTCGACATTGCCCGCTGCAACAATGCCATTGCTTATATTCCGACAGGAACCCTATCTACTGAATCAAAAAAGAAATTTTTAGGCCAATTTTATGCGCTACGCGCGATGGTATATTTTGAGCTTACCAGACTCTACGGTGGCGTACCCCTTGTGCTTGAACCTCAAAATCCTGATAAGCTGGAATTAAGCGGGCGGGCATCTGCCAAAGCCTGCTTTACACAAATCGTTAGCGACCTTGATTCTGCAATGGTTAATTTAGATGGTGTAAACTGGGACGATGCGACAGGGCGGGGCAAAATCAACAAAGCCGCCGCGGCCTCCTTAAAAGCCAAAGCCCTGCTATATTGGGCCAGCCCACAGTTTAATCCAACGGACAATGCGGCACATCCTTACGAAACCCAACGCTGGCAGACAGCATTTCAAGCTAGCAAAGAAGCCTACGATATCTGTCAAGCCGCAGGCCGGGCATTAATCCCCAACTATAGCGAAATCTTTCTAAAAGAAGGCACAGCCAACACTGAAGCTGTCGTGCTGCGATCCTATTCTTCTATTTCAGAAAAACGCTATACCCGAGTCGAGCAATATTCCAGACCTGCATCAGAAGGCGGGTCCCCGCAGGATTATTATGTGGCCACCACCAAATTGCTGGATGCCTACCGGATGAAAGATGGGACTCTTGCAGATGGTAACAATACCAACTATGATGCCGCTTTATTCTGGAAAAATAGAGATCCCCGGTTCGCAAATACCATTGTATACAATGGAGCTGTATGGCCTTTAAGTGGAATCGAAGGACGTAAACAATGGAATTATACCAATGCCACCAACGAAACATCCATTAAGTCATTCTATTGCAAAAAATTTGTCAATCCCACCCTCTCAAAATCTGCTGTAGCAGTAGCGAACGATTTAGGCGGCAATGGTATGGACTGGATTGAAATCCGTTTTGCCGAAGTCATGATGGACTATGCCGAATCGGCAAATGAAACCGGTAATTTGTCTTTAGCCAAGGAGCTTGTTCGCAGTATCCGCAAGCGCGCCGGTATTGAACAGGGAGCCTATGACTACGGATTAGCACTGGCATCCAATAAGGAGCAAATGCGCGACCTGATCATCAACGAAAGACAAATCGAATTTGCCTTTGAAGGGAAGCGCTATCACGATCTCCGCCGTACGCGTCGCATGCATACCCTGGAGGGAACGATCCAAACGTATCTATTCGAAACAAAATCCGACGCCTTAAAGAAAATATTGGAATCAAAGAATGCTGCCGGCATTATGCACCGCGAAAGCTTAGACATGAACAATAGAGATACGGTATTGAATTATTTCAAGTATCCCTACAATCTACGCGCAGAAAGTGCTAATGGTGCTTTTGCTTTCCGCGATTATTACTATTTCTATCCACTACCCAACACCTTTATGAACTCTTCGCCATTGCTGGAACAAACAATCGGCTATGAAGGGGGTACATTTGATCCATTAAACGACTAATTATGAAAAAATATTTTTTGCTTCTCCTTCTCTTCGGCCTATTATTTTCCTGTAAACGGGAAGGCGACAATATTTTCAACCTTTTTGAGGATGTAAAAGTGACGCTACACCAGGAGAATGAATTTAATATCGGAACTTATAAGGATGTTGCAGTCGGCGACTCCATCTATGTAGATTTTACAATCAGTTCAGCATCCAAAGATATGCATCAAGTATGGATCTTCTACAATGGCGCCGGTGCGGCAGCACTCAAAATTCCATTGGTAGACGGGGAAAAAAGAAGCTTTCACCATGTTTATAAAATAAAGGCCGATAAGGTAGGCCTTTCCACTTTTCGGATTATGGCCGTCGACAGCGAAGGCGTATTTATGGGCGATGGATATACCTCGGTCACCTATAATGTCGTATCGGATTACGTGCATCTGAACAATCGCGTGCTGTATATGCCAGATAGTGTTGCGCAAAGTAGCGCTTGCTTTATTGACCTGATGGAAGGTAAAACTTATACCTATGCTGAAGCCAAAGCGCATCCTGAAAAAATCGATTTGGGGATGTACCGAACCTATAAGGTAGAGGCCAATGGTGCAATTACCTATTCCTATAATATCTATTCGTTGCAAGCCAATCCGATTCCTTTTAACGCTTTTGACTTTACGGATCTAGCCGGAAAAGGCCGGGCCACTTATTTTTCAGGTATACAGACCAATCAGACCACAACATTTCTAAATACCTTAACATCCGGAGCAGTGATCCAGACCAATGCGATTTCGCGCAAAACGACCAATCTTTCTTTAAATGACCTAAAAGTTGGCAGTATGTTCTACTTTAAGACAGCGGAAGAAAAGTATGGCGTCGTGATCGTCAATGCGCTGAGTGGCTTTGACAATAACCGCTATTTAAACATTAGCATCAAACATCAAAACTAAATTTGTCCCTTTTATCCCTTTATAATTTGGGGTACCGCAGCTCTGCTGGTACCCCTTTTTTATATGTTCTATCTGCTTCGCCAGTCAACCCCAACGATCAATCCGACTGGATGCAAAGCCATTGGTACCTAAAACATTAAAATGAATAGAATATGTTCGCTTGAAATTATTGGCGTCAATATTAAGTTGAAAATTTGTAAATTTGTCCACTTGTTAGGTGCTTAAACTGCATACTATCTGCCCTTTTGAAAAGTTTACGATGGACATCACTGCAAATAATAAGCTATTGATTGCGCTTTCCCATGGAGACGAACATGCTTTTTTTGCTTTATATGACCAGTATAGCCACACCTTATTTTCCACTATCTTTCGAATGGTTAAAGATAGACAGGTCAGCGAAGAGATCGTACAAGATGTATTCCTAAAAGTCTGGCAAAAAAGGTCCACCATAGATCCAAATCGGAGCTTTAAGTCCTGGATTTTTACCATTGCTAAAAATGATGTTATTTCTTGGTATAGAAAATTAGCAAAAGAAACCGCAATGCAGGAAAATTTATACCAACATTTCGAGCAGCTCTACATCATGGAAACAGAAAGCGATATGCATGAAAAACAAGCCGAATTATTAGAAAGAGCACTCAATACCTTAAGCGAGCGTAGAAAAGAAATATTTGTCTTATGTAAATTAGAGCAGAAAAGCTACGAAGAAGTTGCCCAAAAATTGAATATCTCTGTATCCACGGTAAGCAATGCGATGGTCAAATCCAACCAACATATTCGCCAATTTGTACAGGACCATTATGATGAGATTTTGTTAATTCTTGTTACATTCTATTTTTTTTAAAAAAATCAAGATTACGATAGTGTTTTTGCTAATAAGTTGCGTATTAACTTATAGATATGGCAAAAAAAATAGAAAACATTTACAAGAGCTATTTAAATGGAAGTATCCATCGCGTTGATCTCGATAGGTTGCTACACTATTTCGATCAAGCAAGCGACGAGGAGCTGGAAGCTCTTGCTTCGCTGGCACCGAATGATTTTGAGGAAGATCAAATCGAACAGCCCTTTGCTTCGCATATCGAAATAATTAAGGGACGGTTGGAAGATAAAATAAACGAATCAAAGAAAAAATCTATTTGTTTAAGACGGCAACAACAATGGTGGGCTGCCGCTTCCATCCTACTTGTCGCTGGATTGGCGACTTGGTTTTATTTGGGACAAGGTCCAAAACCTACCGATGTCACTGCTCCTTCAGCACCCACTTTATATGTTAAAGATAAGTTTGGAAAGGAAATTGCCATTTTGCCAAAGATAGATTCTGTATGGCAAATAGGAGACATTGCATTTTCCCGTATCGACAGTCAAACTGTAAAAGTAATGGCGATAGGGAAAAATCCAAGCTTGCAAACGATCTATACGCCCAATTCGGACTTTAGGCTTGTTTTGGAAGATGGGTCCAAAATTACCATGAATGCCGCATCTACCCTACGGTTTCAGATTCCTTTTGATGGAGCCAGAAGAGAGGTTTCCTTAGAAGGAGAAGGATACTTTGAGGTTGCTCATGATGCGCGGAGGCCTTTTACTGTAACTGCTGGTACCACAAAAGTTGAAGTGCTGGGAACGGTCTTTAACGTGCGAAATTACGCAAGCGACGGCCTTGTTACAACATCCCTGCTGTCCGGACGGATCGCTTTAAGCAAATCGGGCACAGCTGAAAGGATGATACTTCGTCCAGGGGAAACAGCTGTAACCGATCAAAAAGGAATACATATCGAACATTTAGCTCCAAAGCAAGCTATCGCCTGGACGGTTGGCTACTTTGACTATCGGGACCAGTCGCTCCGTGTAATCTTGTCTGATTTGTCCAGATGGTATGGCGTCGATGTCGATACCATCGCGCTGCCTACGGATCAATCGATCTATATGAAGGTCCGAAAAAATATCCCATTACAGGAAATGCTGCATCTCTTAAATGAAGCAAGCGGCCTGGACTTTCAATTGAACAATAAAAAAATCATAGTAAAAACTACGTATAAAAAATAACAACTAAATAGTACATTAACCTTCATCTACCATGTCCTACCTAACCCAAAAGCGACCGGTATTTTTGCGGAAATACTTGAGTTTGGTCGCTGGAATTGCCTTGATGAGCATGATTGACCCCTACGAACTACATGCCCAGCAGGTACAGTTAAATTTTAAAAATGCCAATGTCAAAGAGGTGATTACGAGCATATCGGATCATTATGGCTATGAATTTGTGTTCGACGGCAATCTATTAAAAGCGGCCCGTCCCATCAGCGTTAACCTCAAACTATCAAGCGTTGAAGATGCGTTGTCCATTCTATTTAAGGATCAGCCCTTCAGTTACCGTTTAGAAAATAAACGGATTATTCTCTATCGTAAAACCCTATCGAACAATAGTCAGCTTGTCCGGGGAAAAGTAATCGACAGCCTGGGCAATACAATTCCCGGTGTCTCGATTCATAATATACAGGACAATAGTCAGACGATGAGTTCCGGAGAGGGCGACTTCGAACTGAACGTGACAAGCCCGGAGATCCAATTGTCATTTAGACATGTCTCCTTTAATGAAAAAGTCATGCGTTTCAGCCCCGAACAAGTCATAAGGCCTGTTCGGGTGATGTTGAGTGCAAAGGAATCTATGCTCAACGAAATTATGATAACCGGTTACCAACGAATCAGCAAAGAACGTAGTCCTGGAGCCTATTCCATGATCAACAATGATCAATTGAACAAACAGATTAACGTCGATTTAACTTCTGCGCTCGAAGGGCAGGTCGCCGGGTTGACTTATATCAAAAACCCCGCGCGCGTTGCTGCAGACAGTCCCATACTTCGCGGAATCGGCACCTATTCCAGTGATGTGACCACCAATCCACTTGTCGTCGTGGATGATTTGCCTACTGAATTCGCATTAAATGATATTAATCCCTATGATGTAGAATCCGTTACCGTCCTGAAGGACGCCACTGCAGCCTCGATTTACGGTGCCCGCGCAGCCAATGGTGTTATCGTGGTGACGACAAAAAAAGGCAAGGGACAAGGTGTTTCCGTTAACTTTAATGTCGATCAATTCATTACGCAAAAACCGGATGTCGCCAAAATGCATTACGCAAGTACATCCGATCTGATAGATTATGAGATCGATGTCTATAAAAAGGAGCTGTCACGTTATGCTAACACAGCATCGCTATTTAATTACTATGGCAAACTGGGCAGTGGCAGTTTAAAATATTATTCACCCCTTTACGATTTATTCCGGAAAGAATCCATCGGTGAAATAAGCACGGAAGAACGTGACGCAACCATCAATACATGGCGCGGCAACGATTACATCAAGGAGTTTACCGACAATGTCTGGCAAAATGAAACACGCCAACGGTATAATGCAAGCATTTCACAGAATTCAACGAAGGGTAACACCTTTGTTTCCTTTAATTATGATAAAGGGAAGGGACAGGTGATCAATAATGAAAACGAGAAATTCAACCTGTATTTGAAGTCGGGTTTTAATTTGACTAAATGGTTGTCTGCAACGGTGGGAATGAACAGTGCCTATACCGTCAATAAACAAACGGATGGTATTTACAATAATTTGTTCTTACAGCCGCGCTACGCCCGGATCAAAGATGACAACGGCAACTTAGTTTATACGCCGTATGTTGATCTGGCAAGTTCGGTAGGCCCGGGATCAGCCATTAACGGCGAGACTGCAGAACAGATTGCGGCAAACGGAAATTTAAAAAGTACAGCCTTTAATGTGCTTGAGGCATTAGGCGAAGGAATAGAGAGCAACAAGAGTTTAAGCCTTCGCGCATTTACCTCTCTACGCGCCAATATCTATAAGGGACTCTCTTTTCAAACACAGTTTTCCTATGAATTGGGGCAGGCAGCCCGTGAAAGTTTCTATGACGAAGACAGCTACATGATGCGTGTTGCTTCAAACGCCATGATCAGCTACAATAATGCGACAGGAATTTATACGAAGAATTTGCCGGCTGGAGGCCGTTACTATCAATACGAGGCTAAACGGTATAGCTATACTTTCCGCAATCAATTTAATTATGACAATACTTTCGGGCAATATGGTGAGCATCAGCTGACAGCATTGGCCGGATTCGAGATGCGCCAGTCGCATGTACCACGCCCTATTCAACAATTGCTCGTAGGGTATAACCCCGTAACATTGACCTCGACCACCATTGATTGGGCGACATTGAGTAAAACAGGCATAACGAGTTATATATATGGTGGCAATACCCGATTGGGTGATTTGAATGGTGGGGCACAAAAAGAAACGCTACACCGCTATACCTCCCTTTACGCCAATGCGGGCTATACCTATAATAATAGATTTAACCTGACTGGAAGCATACGCGTGGATCAAGCCGATCTCTTTGGCGTGGATCCTAAATTTAAATACCGTCCTTTATGGTCTGTAGGCGCAGGCTGGAATGTCAGCAACGAAGACTTTATGAAAAATAAAAAATGGTTGAATTCCCTCAAACTCCGGGCAACATACGGTATTACCGGTAATGTGGACCAAGAAAGTTCCAGTTATGGTACGGCCACCTGGAAGTCAGATAAACTTTTCCCCTACCTGCAGTATCTGGAGCAAAAATCTTTACCAAATCCTATGCTGCGCTGGGAAAAAACAACAACGACAAACCTAGGGTTAGATTTCTCGATTTTGGACAACCGCCTTTCGGCTACGATCGATGCCTATAATCGGTATAGTTCGGATCTATTGATCAATGCTATTCTCGACCCCACCGTGGGAGCCAGTTCACGCGTGATCAACAACGGCGCATTACGCAATAAAGGGATTGAGTTTAATATCAACGGTGTGTGGCTGAAAAAGAAAGATTTTACAGCGAGTACACAGCTGGTATTTTCCTTTAATAAGAATAAGGTGGAGAAAGTGAACGGCTTAACTTCTACAGCCCAATCGTATGTCGGTTCACCAAGTAATTACTTTTTTGAAGGAAGTAGCTATAATTCAATTATGGCATATCGCTATGGCGGCATGGTGAATGGCTATCCTTATTTCTTGGATCAAAATGGTGAATCAAATGTTGTTTTTGATGCGAGCGGAACGCCGACAACCATTAGAGATATTACCTCTCCGGATGCACTGGTCAATATGGGGACACTGTTTCCAAAATATACGGGATCTATCAATCAGCGCTTACGCTATAAAGCATTCGATCTTTCGGCCATGTTTGTTTTTTCTGGTGGCCACAAATTGCGTAAAGATGCCATAGACCTGGGTAGCGATGAGCTGACTAACGCGGGTTTGGTCAATCGATGGGCAGCAGGTGCCGATAACGATTATCCAAGATTGCTGGTCGATTATCCAGACAACCTGCGTGCCTATGCGGGAACCTTATCGACCTTATGGCGCTATAGTGATCAGCAGATTGTTGCAGCGGACTATATTAAGCTACGAAATGTCGCCGTAGGTTATCAATTACCAAAGCGATTAGCACAGAAAGCAGGGATGCAGAACGTCAAATTAACCTTACAGATGAACAATCTATGGACTTGGAGCGCCGCTGGAGACGATATAGATCCCGAAGCCTATTCGCTCAATAGTGGAACACGTAATCTACCCTTGGCAAAAACATTCCTTATGGGACTTTCATTAACATTTTAACCGGAATCTACAATGACTTTGAAAACTTTAGCAACGGCTTTTGCGACTTTAATGCTCTTTTCCGCCTGCGATAAATACCTTGATATCACACCAAAGGGCTCTCAATTGGTCCGTACGGCACAAGATTATTACGATTTGGTGGCCTATCCAAATAGAGGGTATCCCATCAATAACTTCCAGTATCTGGTCGATGATCAGTACCTCAAAGAATCCAATGTAATTGGTTTGACGCCGAATATTAACACCATCAACTTTTTGTTTCAGGAACAGGAGGATCGGGTGAGCCGTATCACCGCATCGAACTTTTACAATCAGTGCTATAAATACATTGCACAGTGGAATATGATTATTTCCTTGGTTGATGAAAGTACAGGAGATAGTAAATTAAAGACCCTCGCCAAGGCGGAAGCCAAGATGTTTCGGGCATTTGATTATTTTCATCTGATCAATGTTTATGCAAAAGCTTATGATGCCAGTACAGCAGCACAGGACGGCGGTGTCTGTATCATGGATAAATATGATCTGGAAGCGAAGCCAGCAAAATCAACAGTACAGCAGGTATACGATTTTATCCAAAAGGATATCGAAGATGCCTTACCCTATTTGCAGGAAAAGCCGACCAATCCCTATCATCCCTCCTTGGCTTTTGCATATGCCCTGAAGGCAAAGGTACATCTCTTCAAAAGAGAAATTACAGAAGCACAAGCCGCTGCCGAAAAAGCCATGCAGCTGAATGGACAGTTAATTGACCTTGTCCAGTATGAAAAATTAGGCGGCCCCAGCAAAACGCCTATAATCGCTGAAAATAATCCAGAAGTATTAAGCTACATGTATGTCAACGGCTATACAGAAATGAACTTTGGTTACAGCTATATCTTAAGCCCAGAATTGACCAGCATGTTTGATAAGGAAGACAAGCGTTTTAGTCTATTCTATACGACCTCAAATGCCAGTTATCTGGATATTGGCGCTGGAGCAAGTTACTACAACGTGAAATACACGGCATTTTTCTTCCCCACAGTAGGACTGAAAACACCGGAGATTTATCTGATGTTGGCGGAATGCTATGCCCGTCAGGATCAATTTGCAAAGGCTATCAACATGTTAAATGCCTTACGTAAAACCCGGATCGAAGGCGACAAAGCAATTCTGGTGGTTCCAACAACCCGAAAAGAAGTGATGAACCTAGTAATAAATGAACGGCGTCGGGAATTACCCATTGGATACCATCGTTTTTTCGATTTGAAACGCTTGAATCTCGAACCTGAATATGCCAAAACGCTTGTGCGTGTATTCCCGATCGTCAATAAAACCGTGGAACAAAAAACTTATACGTTAGCACCAAACTCGAGAATGTACATCATTCCGTTTCCATTGGATGCCATGAAGTTAAATCCAAACTTGCGGTTAAATACAGATGAAACAGTCCCTTTTTAATATATGCTATAACATTACACATGAAAAACAAAATTATCTATAGTACCCTTGCCCTGCTTTTATCTGGCGCTATGGTTCAAGCCCAGCAAAGCGTAAGCAAGACAGATACCGTAAAATCAAAAAATGATCTAAATGAGGCCTACACCAAGATTTTAAATAAGAAAAAAATTGCTCGATCAGGCGTTTTCAATGTCATAGAGTCTGAAAAAAAATGGTACCTGGAGATCCCTGATAGCTTGTTGAACCGCTATTTCCTCACCGTAACCCGTTTGGTCTCAGCCCCACAGGGATTTCCGATGTACGGAGGAGAAAAGCTAAATGAGCAAACACTCTACTTTGAAAAAGGTCTTGGTGACCGGATACAGCTGCGGGCAGCAATTTATAAACAGGACGCTCCGGAAAACGATGCCATTCGTACAGCGTTAATGCAATCACAGGAAGATCCGATTATCGCCATTTTGGATATCAAAGGACTACAAGCAGGAGGCAACAGTTATTTGGTTGAGGTGACAGATCTTTTTCGGAAGGACAATGCCGCAATTTCTTTTGACAGCAAGATAAAAACCGAAAATAAACTTTCATCGTTGGCGGACGACCGGTCTTTTATTACGGACATGAAGGTGTTTCCGATCAATCTGGAAGTAAAAACGACAAAAACATATTCATCAACATCGGGTACTCCCGCAGCAAGCTTGACTGGTGCAATGACTTTTACCACCAATACCTCCATGGTTCTGCTACCAAAGGTACCGATGAAAAAAAGAATTTTCGATGAACGCGTAGGTTATTTTGCGAACAAGTACATCCTATTCACGGATAAAGATCAACGGTCCCAAACGCTGAATTTTATACAGCGCTATCGCCTTGAACCCAAAGCGAAAGATATAAAACACTATTTAAAAGGTGAACTGGTGGAGCCTCAAAAGCAGATTGTCTATTATATCGATCCAGCAACACCAAAAAAATGGCGTCCCTATTTGATTGCTGGAATCAATGACTGGAATAAGGCATTTGAACAGGCTGGATTTAAAAATGCCATTGTGGGCAAGGAATGGCCCGAGGATACAACGATGAGCCTGGAGGATGCCCGATTCTCCGTGATCCGTTATTTCGCGTCTGAAAAAGCGAATGCCTATGGCCCCCGTATTTCAGACCCCAGAAGTGGCGAGATTATCGAAGCACATGTGGGCTGGTATCATAATGTGATGAAACTCGTTCAGCAATGGTTTATGGTACAAGTGGGACCGCTAAACAAGGCTGCACAAAAAATGCAATTGGATGACGAGGTGATGGGGCAATTAATACGGTTTGTTTCGTCGCACGAAGTGGGACATAGTCTGGGTCTTCGTCACAATATGGGGGCCAGTAGCCAAACTCCGGTAGAGAAATTGCGCGACAAGAAATGGGTCGAAAAAAATGGCCATACGGTATCCATTATGGATTATGCACGTTTCAATTATGTAGCGCAGCCCGAAGACCAAGTGGGGCTAGCGGGAATATATCCACGCATCGGCAGCTACGATAAATGGGCCATTCAATGGGGCTATCAGTATCTTCCACAATTTTCAAATGACGAAGACGAACGAGTTTATCTATCGAAACAAGTGACGGACAGCCTGACGGCGAACCCCAAGTTGTGGTTTGGCGGTGAAGGAAACGAAGAGGATCCACGCAGTCAGAAGGAAGATCTCGGTGATGACTCGATGTTGGCCAGTAGCTATGGTATCAAAAATCTGAAAAGAGTCGTTTCCAATTTGATAGCATGGACTGCCGAAACTGGAGATGATTACAGTAATCTAAAGGATATGCATAAAGCGGTGCGCGCACAGTTCGACCGTTATCTTTACCATGTCTTGAAAAATATCGGCAGTCAGGAGATTACAAAAAAAGTACGGGGCCAACAAGGTACTGTCTATGCGGCTATTCCGAGGGAAAAGGTTAAAGCTGCGATGCAGTATGTAAATGATCATGTATTAACGCCGCCCTTGTGGTTGTATCCAACGAACATTCAGGAGCTGATCGGAAAAGATGCAAATAAGGAAATCACCGATCAACAGGAACAGATGCTGAACATGTTGATGAGCCCGGGAATGCTCTATAATGTCTATATGAAATCCCTGACGAATGAAAATCCTTACAGACTTGACGAATATTTGAATGATATTGGACAAGCCGTATGGACCCTGCCGGGTGGTGACCCTCGCGTAAATGTTTTCAAACGTGGACAACAACGCTTTTTTCTGGAAAAGGTAAATCAGATCATCAATCCCAAAATTGCACAAGGATCAGATATCATTTCGCAGGCACAGCGTAGCGACGTACAGCTCTTTGTCAGAAATTACCTGAGCGCTTTAGTTCCGGCAATCAATCAACTGTCCACAAAACAGGTAGACTCCCTAAATAAACAGCATTTAGATCTTATGCTGCTCGAAATTAAACGTATTCAAAATCAAATAAACAAAGACTAAAAAGATGAAACCGAGATTACTCGAGCTCTCTTCAGCCATTAAAAAGAAATAAAACGATGAAAAATAACTTAAAAGGAATTTATACAATATGCTTGATCTGTTTCATGATGATTTCCTGTCAATCAATCCATGGGCAGGATGTTGCCCAACAACAACGCGACCGATTGTTTAAAACCTATATGGAAGTAAAAAAAGACATCATGGACGAAAACTTTGTCGGCAGTAAGGAACATGTGGTTCAGTTCGAAAAGGAAGTTCAGAACTTCCGGTTAAAGGGTCTACAGCTCGATGACATGATGCGCCTAAAGAAGGTGAGTCAGACCATGAAGACCGATGCTGCCAGCTTAAAATCTGCACAGGATATGAAGGCGATGAAGCTATCCTTTTCTGCTGTCACACAATCCCTATTTACCATTATGGAAACGATGAAATGTACAGATGAAGCCGTTTACCTACAGTACTGTCCGATGGAAAAAGGGTATTGGTTAAGTTACGACAAAGCGATTGAAAATCCTTACGCAGCGTCGATGCGCCATTGTGGCCAATTGCTGAAGGGAATGGCCAAAACTGATTACCCCGAGCCAGTGGCCTGCCATTAAAGTGCGTACGTGATATAGAAATTCGAAAAAAGAGCTGATAAAATTTTATCAGCTCTTTTTTCGTTTCAGGAGTTTCGACTTACAATGAATAAGTCTAAGCTTAAAATTCGAGTACATATCTGCTCCCCAAATACCGACATTATTTCAAGTTAAAGCTGACCTTACAAATCGTCTCAAAGTATCCTCATATTGTCTCAAGTGATAGCGCCTATAAGGCTAATGCCGTACATTTAGTGTTCATATCACACCAATTATATGCAGTATCTTGAATTTGAACATATCCATTTGATCTGGGACCGACGGCTGACCTTGAATACAGCAAAAAAAGCCTGTCAAGCCTTTCTATCGTAAACAACCAATATTCTTTAATAAACATTAGCACATGAATTTTAAAATCAACAGTTTTAAAGTGGCTACTAAATTATTGCTATTCAGCAGCAGTCTTTTTGCTGGAGCCGCTTATGCATTACCCCATGCACCTTATGTGCAGGAGGCCCAGACCACAGTCAAAGGCAGTGTAAAGGACGAGCAGGGCAATCCCCTTGTTGGCGCCACGGTCTCCGTAAAGGGCAGCAATATCCGAACTTCCACCGACGCCAATGGAGTCTTTACGCTAGCCAATGTGGAGAAAAATGCCCTTCTAGTGATCCGAATGATTGGGTTCACCGCCAGGGAAATTGCTTATGCTGGTGGTACCAGCATAAATGTACAGCTGGTATCTGACACCCAGCAGCTCGAGGAAGCTGTAGTTGTTGGCTACGGCTCACTTGACAAGAAAGAATTGACCAGTGCCGTATCGAGCATCAAGCAGAAAGACATGGTCGCGGGAGCCGTTTCTCCCCTCCTGGCCATCCAGGGAAAAGTTCCGGGCCTTAGTGTTGTATCCACCAATGGAACCGACCCCAATGCGGGTATCTCCCTGCAATTACGCGGCGTCAATTCGGTCAACGCCTCACAGGGTCCCCTTGTGGTTATTGACGGTGTACCCGGCGGCGATATCAACTCCGTTGCGAAGGAAGATATTGAATCGATAAACGTACTGCGGGATGCCTCAGCTGCCGCCATCTACGGAACGCGTGCTTCTGGCGGTGTGATCCTGATCACCACAAAACGACCACAGGTTGGAAAAGCACAGGTAAATTTCACCTCCGAATATTTCGTCGAAACGATCCGTAAACGTCCCAAAGTCCTGTCGGCAGAGAAATTTGTCGAATATGGGCTGGGTGAAGATCTGGGACATCGAACAGACTGGTATGATGAAGTGACCAACAACAATCCTTTCAGCCATCGACAGGTCGCCAACATCAGTGGTGGCTCCGAAAATGCCAATGTCTATACCACCTTTACCAAGCGCGACGCCAAAGGAATGGCCATCACCTCCAAGCGCGATGAAATCGGTGGACGGATCAATACTGCATTCAAATTTTTCGACGGCTTTGCGGAGTTGAATACCAATGTAAGCTACAACCAGGTAAAAGCGTATGGCTCCAATGGTGACATCTTTAACAACAATGACATTTTTAATATGGCCCTGGTGATGAATCCTACGGAAACGCCTTATGATGCCAATGATGTCAGCGGGTACAATGTATTGGAAGGCGGCTATGATACCTGGAATCCTGTGGCTGAAGCCCGTCTCCGCAGCGATGAAAAGCAATTCAAATACCTTTTGGCCAATGCCACCTTAAAGTTAAACCTCACAGAACATCTGACCACAAGCGCAACCATCGGAATTAAGAACAACAGCGAACATGGCAATTATTACCGATCGGCGCAACATCGCATTTCGCGGGAGAACAATGTGGACGGATTTGCCAAGCAATATTATAGCCGGTTCAATGACCGCGTCTTTGAATGGACTGCCAACTATACGAACCGCTGGGCTGACCATTCCTTGAATGCTGTGGCAGGCTATAGCTACCAGGATTTTAATGGACAGGGGTTTTCGGCCGAAAACTCTAATTTCCCAGTAGACGGCATCGGGGAAAACGATATGGGAACAGGAACCTATTTGCCTGACGGACGAGCAGGCATTGGGTCTTGGAAAAACCCTTGGGTCAAACTTGCCGCCTTCTTCGGCCGTGTCAACTATTCCTATTTGGACCGCTACATCCTGACCGCAACAGCACGTTACGAAGGATCCAGCAAATTTGCGCCTAAAAACAGATGGGGATTCTTTCCGGGACTATCCGCAGGATGGCGTATTTCCCAGGAACCTTTTCTAAAGGATGTCACATTTATCAATGATTTAAAACTACGCGCAGGCTACGGCGAAACGGGCAATGAAGGCTTCGATGCAAAAGTTGCCACACGGATGTATAGCGCCGACACCTGGTTTTTGCAGGATGGGAAATGGTTCAGAACCTACGGTGTGATGCACAACCAAAATCCGGATATCAAATGGGAGGTCAAAAAAGAATACAACCTTGGTTTAGATTTCGCCGTACTGAACAACCGCTTAAGCGGCCGTTTTGACATCTATAAACGGAAGATCGATGATCTGATTTACGACATCAGCGTATCCCAGCCTCCAGCGATTCACGACAAAACTACCATGAATGTGGGTAGCATGCAAAATACAGGATATGAGTTTGAACTGAATTTTAAGGCCGTAGACAATGATAATTTCAGTTATACCACCAGCATTGTCGCTTCGCATAATAAAAGCAGACTCAATACCTTATGGGGTAGCCAGACCTTTACTGATCGGAAGGACTTCCCCGCCCCAGGTTCACCCGGTTCGGCTGTCAGGTTATATCCTGGCGAGGATATTGGCCAGTTCTTCCTCTGGAAATTTGCCGGATTTACGGACGACGGCTACTGGAAACTTTATGACAAGGACGGAAATGCCTTTGATGTGCGGGACCGCAACAAGACTGTCGGCGACAAATCCTTTGTCGGCAATGCTATTCCGACCTTACAGCTTTCCTGGAACAACCAGTTCAGCTATAAAAACTGGGATGCTAGCATCTATATGCGCAGCTGGATCGGCCACGATGTGTTCAATATGATCAATATGTACTATAGCCTACCCAATGTAAAAGGACAGAATGTACTGGAAGAGGCATACGACAAACATAAAAACATCAAAGGAGAAAAAGAGCTGAGCGACTACTGGTTAGAGAAAGGTACTTTTCTCAAAGTTGACGCACTGAATATCGGTTATCGGTTTAACCAAAATTGGATCAAACCATTGAAATCAATGCGTATCTATGCCACTGCACGTGACCTTTTTGTGTTTACAAACTACAGTGGCCTGGATCCCGAAGTCAATATCAATGGTCTTGAACCGGGATTTGAAGAGCGCAATGTCTATCCGAAGACCAGGACTTTTATGATGGGCTTACAAGTAAATTTTTAAAGTTAGCATGACAAACATGAAAAAATACATCTCCATAGCAACATTATCCGTAGCATTATTGGTATCCGGATGCACCAAATTGGACCAGGAATTTTATAGTTCGGTTACGCCGGACACCTTTTTCAAGAGTGAGAAAGACATTAAGGCGGCCCTGTTTAGACCATTTACCCATGCAAAATGGTATATGGGCGAAGACCGTTGGCGCCTACAGGAATATACAGCAGACAATTTTGCCATTACCACCAAGGGCAGACATTGGTATAATGGCGGCGAGAATGAACGTTATCATTACCACCGTTGGACGGCAGACGACAACTGGGTCTGGGGAAGCTGGCGCGGGACCCTGATGGGGGTTGCCCTGGCACTTGATACCAAGAGCGACCTGAGTAAATTGGACTACGGCAAATTTGCCCTGAGCGATGAGCGAAAAGCAGCAGATCTCGCACAGCTGGATGCGCTGATAGCCTATTTCTATTTGCGTGGATTGGATTATTTCGGCGGGATGCCCATTTTCGAATCCTTAGACCAGGAATCCCTACCGCGCAATACTGATCAGGAATTGTTTGCACATATCGAAAAGCTGCTCAAAGCCGCTATTGAAAATCTTCCGGCAAAGAAGGCGGGCGACAAGGAAGAAGGGGCTATCCGAAAAGCGGCAGCGGCAGCCATGCTGGCGCAGCTCTACTTCAATGCAGAAGCCTATATTGGCAAAGCGATGTATGCTGAAAGCCAAAAGCTAGCGCAGGATATTGTCAATAAGGTTTATGGCGACTATGCCCTAGACACCAAATGGAACGGCGTACATGGATTTAAAAACAATGAATCTCCCGAGATTATCTGGTCTATGCCTTCCGAATTCAAGATGCTGGAGTACAATTGGTTTTATGCCGACTTCTACCATTACAATACCAAGCAGTTCTTTGCACAGGACATGGGGGGCAATAATGGGGCCCACCTCACGCCATCCAGGAAACCAAACGGTTCACTCTATGCAACAGACTTCAAGTTAGGTTCACCTTTTGAAACCTTCGACCAAGGCGACCTGCGCAAGGCACCCTACGTCTATCATGGTACAGACCAATACGATGGCATGTTTATCGTAGGTCCGCATAAAACACCTACTGGCGAGGCCATTCTCGGCGGTGAAGAATATAAGGACAAACCCTTGAACTTTGTCGACCAAGTGGGACGCTTTTCAGAAGTTGGGCCAGGAAAAAAATATAGTTCCATAGACCAGCTGCCATCTAAAATGTCGGAGGGAGAAGAAAATACAGGTGTACGGCTGGTGAAAGTGCCGATTCCAAATCTCGCCAACAATACTCTGCGTTGGGGAGCCGATATGCCGATTATCCGACTGGCAGAAGTTTACTATATGCTTGCCGAATGTGATTTCAGATTAGGCAACAAGGAAAAGGCGGCGGAATTGTTCAATACCGTTCGAAAACGGAACTTTGCCAATGCTGCTGATCCCAACCCCGTGACTGTTGCCAATATGGACAAGTACCGTATTCTGGATGAATGGAGTATTGAGTTTTTAGGAGAAGGTCGACGACGTACAGATCTGATCCGTTGGAAAGCTTTTACCACCGAAAAGTGGTGGGACCATAATCCAAGTACTTCCACGCATCTGAATCGTTTTCCAGTACCCAATCAGGCCATTGCTGGCAACAGCAGCCTGGCACAGAATCCCGGGTATTAAAATTGATAATAAAAAAAGCCAGCCTGCGATTGCTATTACAGGTTGGCTTTTTTTGTGATAGAATTACTTGTCCAATGATGTAAAGACAGAATTTTGGGAGCGGAATTCCGGTACGATGTCTTTCACCAGCTGCACTAATTTCATTTTATCAGCGTTAGGGTCTGCTGTTTGGGCGAATGCACATAATTGTTCAATTCTTGCCTGTTGCAACGCTAAATCTGGCGTATTGACTTTCGCAATCATAATCTTCTCATGATAGGTCTTTTCCGTATTCTCCCCATTCGCCAAAAGTTCTTCGAAAATCTTTTCTCCCGGTCGGAGGCCTACAACCTTAATATCAATATCTTCCGGATAATTGTATCCTTTTAAGCGGATCATCTGCTTGGCGAGGTCCATAATCTTAACGGGTTCGCCCATGTCAAAGACAAATATTTCACCGCCTTTCCCCATTACAGCAGCCTCCTGTACCAATTGACAAGCCTCAGGAATAGTCATAAAATAGCGGGTAATATTCGGATCGGTAATCGTTAAAGGTCCGCCTTTGATCATTTGCTTTTCAAATAATGGGATTACGGAACCATTTGACCCCAGTACATTGCCAAAACGCGTAACAATAAAATTGGTTTTGGAATTTATATTCACCGTCGATATAGCAATCTCCGCTACACGTTTGGTAGCCCCCATGACATTGGTCGGATTGACTGCCTTATCGGTGGAGACCATGACAAATTTGGATACGCCATACTTATCTGCCAATTGCGCTACATTATAGGAACCCCACACGTTTGTTAGAATGGATTCGTACGGATTCGCTTCCATCAACGGCACATGCTTATAAGCGGCCGCATGAAAGACGTATGTCGGTCTGTAGAACTGAAACAGTGTATCCATAAATACGGCATCCCGGACATTGCCTACCATAAATACACAACGTCCAAAATTTGCAGTTGAGCTCAGCTCCTGTTGAATATCATACAAAGAAGATTCCGCTTGATCGACTACAATAAGCTGTTTTAAATCCGTATGCGCAAGCTGACGAACCAGTTCTCCACCAATGGAGCCGGCTCCCCCTGTTACCAATACGATCTGCCCCTTCATTTCAGCCGCAATAGCAGGATTGTCAAGGTCGATCGCTTTACGTCCCAGCAAATCCTCTATACGTAAACTGCGTATCTGTCTTGTTGCAACCTCCCCTGCCATTAAACGCGCCGTATCAGGAATAATTTTAACAATTAAAGGGATTGGTTCGGCCAATTTAAAGACCTTACTTAGTCGTTCGGGAGCCCTATTATCGATAGCAACGATAAGCTCAGCCGCATTGCCGTGCCGTTGAACAAAGGCTTTATTTAATTCACTAATGTCGTGGATTTTAAAACCCTGAATACGATTGCCGATACGGTGCGGATTATCATCCATAATGGCTACAATCCGATATTTGTTGCGCGATGTGGTATGGATAAAATGAAAGGTGGTATTTCCCATATTTCCCGCGCCAAATAAGATAACAGGAATACGATTGTCTTTATTTCCCCACATCAGCTCGTGATAGAGCGCCCGGTAAAGCACGCGGCTAAAGGTCATTCCGAAACCCGCAATCAAGGCATGAAAAAGCAATTGTGTATCTGAAAAAGGAAAAATGCTTTTTAAAAACGAAGGTTGCGACCATTCCAATATTTTACAGACGAATGCAGTAGAAAAATAAGCCAGCACGATAGCCATTACGATACGCTGCAATTCACGGATTCCCGTTTTATGTACGACTCCTTTAAATGTACCCAAAATACAGAACCAAATCAGGTATATGGCACTCACAAGTACGACCTGCTGTTGCATTGCCTCAATTTCGATCCCGCCCCTATGCTTAAAAATAAGCACATAACTGACAAAAAAAGCAATAGTGACTATGATCATGTCCAACAACAGAATGATCCAACGTGGCTTGTTAATCGACAAGCCCTCTTTCCATACATTACTCATTAAAAAATTATTAAGAATATTATATATTTTAATCGCAGAATGCGCTTAAAAAGTATCCCTTTCCGTAATTAAATATTATTGAAGAAACTTTTTTCGATATCAATACATTTATCGTACCTAAAATGAATCTATCAGACACTTGTTAAAAAAACTATTCTAGACCAGAAATGCTTTTATTGCAATAAAATGATATCAATATCATGTTCTCAAGTAGTCGCAAAATTACTAAATACGCGGATAAATAAATTAAAAATTTCATCGATAGTATAGAAAAACGTACCTGATTTAGAAAATATCCTAAATAAGTAATTTCTTTCACGTCGTTTTCGCCAATGACAACTAATAGGGGATGATAACCCTCATTGAGTAATCCTATGATATTTATTTTGATTATGGGATTTTTCCAAATATAGTCGGCTAGTTTTAGTGAATTAATCTATTTCCATTCAATTCAAAAGTTTTATACCAAGGTTACTAATGTAAAATGCTTTCTACCCACTTACTTGCCATCAATTCCGCGCCAGAAGATGTGGGATGTATCCCATCAGTCGTCCAATTAACTCCAGACGTCAATTTTTGGCTTTCATCGAAAATTTTTTGATAGGGTATATATATTCCGTTAAATTCTTTTGCTACCTCAATTGTTGCTTCCTGATATTCTAAAAATTTAGGAAACCAAGCGTCATTTACCGGTCCCAGACCCTTACAAGCAAAAGGCTCCCCAATTATGAGCTTAATATTTGGAAGCTTCATGAGTGTTTCATCTAGTAGCCTTTTGTACTGGTCTCGATATTGCTCCACTGTTGTTTTAGGAGATTGCCCAATCGTCCGCCAAAAATCATTTACACCTATTAATATACTTAATACTGTTGGTCTAATAGCCAGTGTATCTTTCTCCCAACGATTTTGAAGATCTGGAAGACGATTACCGCTAAGTCCCCTATTATAAATTTCAAATTTCATTGAGGGATATTGAGTTAAAAGTTGATTTGCAATCAACCATACATAACCCTGCCCTAAAGCTGCTTTAACATTAGGATTCAGATTTTTTGTATCCCGTTTTCCATCAGTAATGGAGTCTCCCTGAAATAAAATAACATCTTCTTTACTCAAAATTGCTCCAGTATTTACAATAGGATTCTCATAGTTATCTTTGCAACTCCAAAAACTAGTAGAAGCAAACAGACCTGTTCCTAACATACTAGTTTTGATAAACGATCTACGACTTGTTTTCATTAATAAATAGGCTTTTGCCAAAGTTACGTACTAAATAAATATTTGCAAGTCATTTTAATAATAATTTATGTGATTATCTGTTTAATCACCAATAATTTTAGCACTTACTAATCTATCAAATAATTTCTCTCCGAAATATCTCCTGTTGAGCTTGTAAATGAATTCGTTAAGATACAATTGCTGGTATATTCGTTTGATTTGGTGATAATTCCCCAACAGTGTTCTTTTAGCATTGCTTATTGCAATATTAACCCATTTGAGTGTTTCTTTTGTAGTTTCGGCATCTGATTTTGCAGTTACGTGCAATTCCACTAGATCCGATATATCCACATAGAAGGTGCTCTTATCTGTAAATACGATGTTATCCTCAGAAATACATTCACGCACGGAAAAGTCCTTGAGAGCCAGCGTGCCACCAGCTATAGTTTTTCCAAAGGCAGCATCGTATTGGTGGATCGTGGTTATGTTGACTACGGCTAGCTTAGGGATTTGGACAGCAGCGGCTGCTATTTCGTTACCCTGAGTAAAACCAACATGAAGTACAACGTGATAAAATCCTACCAGAGCGATGCACTGCTAGAGAAAAGAATCATTAAAGATGGGCGCATTGAGCTATGCGGACCGGTAGCCAAATACAATTCCAAAACGCTACGCCTAGTTTATTTTGGGACAACACCACAGCCAATGAGTACCACTTTTTGACCAATAACACGGAGTGGGAAGCATCCTTGGTGGCAAACATCTATAAACAGCACTTAAAAGTGTCCACCTTCGTGGGAGCCTCTGAAAATGTGATGATGATCGAGATATGGACTTAGCTAATCGGATATTGCTGCTAAAATATCTTCAAAAGAAGGCTAAATACGACTGGAATCTGTCCAATCTGCTGGGGTTTATCAGGATGAATTTCTTCGTGAAAATAAATATCTAAGGGCTAACTAAATAGATTCTTTATTTTTCGGTGCAATAGGTAGAATAGATTTAGATGAAATTATTGAAATGCCAGTTTCGTAAAAACAGATTGAAGTATAGATTCATACTTTGCGACAAGGTAAATGAATATAAAAAACATCATATACCTGAAAATCAAATCCAGTATGCTCTCGATATTGATGAAATCACTGGTAGAGTAATAAACCGTATAATAGATAGGCCAGATTTACTAGAAATCTAAAACAAGTCAAAAGGGATTGAATCCGTTTTGACTTGAACTTCTTTTAATAAAAAACAACCCTCTTTTTATGGTTTAATTCAATTTATAACTTTTCTTCTGTTGCTTTTTTATCCTTCAAAGTTTCAGATTTACTTTCCTGCTGTTGTTCTAACTGAGATTGCTGTTTTTCAGTCTCGCTCTGATTGGACCGATTTCCCTCCAATTCCTCTGCCTTCACGCCTTTAGGATTGCTCCATAATTTCTTTTTATAAGCGTCCAACTTCTCCTCTACTTTCCGACCATCTAATAATTGTCCACCATTCTCAGATTCTTTTACATTCTGTAACATACCTGGAGAAGATTCACGGACAATTGTACTCGCAAATTTGTTCTGTACAAAGAAATCATCCATCGTCATATCATAGAGTCCTTTATCCGGATCCGAGATGTCCACCTGCACCAAGCTGTACCGTAACTGTGGGAAATACAACCAAAAAGCAGGTGTTGCTCCTACAGATTCAGCCAATTCCGCAGATGTGGTAATATTCATTAATGGTGCTACACCGATAATACGTGTTTCCAACCGGCTCCGTTGCTTATCGAAAAAGATATCTTCTTTCACCCGAAATTTCGTTACCCGGCTCGGGTCAAATTCGTTAAGCGCCATTTTAGAGTCAATTTGATTTCCCTCACCGTCGAAGATTGGTACCAATACGCTATCTGCAAAACGTGCCATCCCTTCCTGAGCGCTTAAACGGCCTTTGAATGAATCATCATCAGGGCTGTACAAGGAGAGCTTTCCTTTTTCAATCGCCTTCATCACCACTTCGATCAAGGAGTTTCCTGGAATAGCCAAGATATAATTTTTTTCATCTTTTAGATCGATATCGCGCCATACTCGTTTATAGAAACGAATATTCTTCTTGTTCACCTCAGGATAAGCAAATGGCACGGCATCTTCCATACTATTTGCCTGATAAAATCCATCTGTTGTCGGAATCGTATCCGGATTGACCTCGCCTGAGATAGCTGGGATTGCTGAAATTGAATTATTTAATGTATCCTGTTTTTTAGGAACTGTATCAATTGTCGTCTCTTGCTGAGCGAACAATGATCCAGTGACCAGTATTATGGCAACTGTCGCTATTGTTTTCATGTTCATCATTATCGATTTTATAATTTACAACCTGAATTAATACTTACGTGTTTTACTTTGCACAGTTGGCATTTCAAATGCTGACATCACACAACGGAAACCGATGTAAGAATGTGGTTCGTAATCGACCGAATAATTCCGTGTCTCGCTATTCAACTGTTCGCCGTTGTCTTTCCAGGAACCGCCACGTACGACTTTTCTTTTCAATGCATCGCCATCCTTTGCATCGGCATCGTATAATAATGCCGGGTTAAGGTCATTTACGAATACGACAGCAGAAGGGCTATAGGCATCCAATGTCCATTCAGAAACATTACCGGCCATATTATAGACACCAAAGGCGTTAGGCATATAGGATTTAACAGGTAATGTGAAGGTTGCACCATCGCGTGAGTAAGTACCTTCGCCCTGTTTAAAGTTGACCGCCAATTTCTTTTTGCCTTCTGTTCCATCAATCGTGTACCGTGCTCCAGCGATCGTATCCTGTGGATCTGATTTACCGGATGCGGCATATTGCCATTGTGCTTCCGTTGGCAAACTCAGGCTTAATTGGTAGCCATTCAGGTAAGAGTTTTTCAATACTGTTGCCGCCATCTCGCTCGCTCGCCAGTCAGTAAATGCGCGTGCTTGTCGCCATGTTACTCCCACAACAGGATAATAATCAAAAGAAGGATGTGTAAAATAATTCGCATCCAAAGAAGCTAATTGTGCATTTGGAAAATCTTTTGTCCAGATATCTTCGACTGGCATGACAGCAACGGAATCCGTTACATAGACTTTTTTCATATTGCCTTTGGATTGTAAATATGAGAAGCGGTATTTAATTACATCCGGATTGAGTGCACGCCTGTTACCACGCATTTCCAACATTGGTGCTATGCGTTCTTGAATACTTGGATCATTGCTTTTCCATACAGGAGATATTCTCCTAACCTTTGCCCAGTTAATTCTTCGCTGTCCAACTTGTTCACCCGCTATCTCTAGAAAGTATTGGTCATCCTGCAGGTAATCAGTTACTGCTACGGAATCTGCAACCCAGTTCACGAATTCCCGATACTGTTTATTTGTAACTTCAGTCTCATCAATAAAAAATGCACTTACACTTACATTCTTGCCTACGTTTCCGCTATCAAGAGATCCTTTAAAAAGGATCGTTCCCGAAGGGATATAAACCATTCCTGGGGGCGCTGGTAATTTACCGCCACGAAAAGCATTTACTTTGGGGGCCTTATACACAGCTGAGTTTGATTTACAGGCAGAGAAACTGATTAAAAGTGCCAAAGCACCAAAACCCAACACACGATTTTTATAAATCTGTTTTATTATCGTTATCATCATTCGTTAATTAAATTAGGTTGCTCAATTCGCTTATTTTCGATTAAAAAGTGCATATTTTACGCCTAATGACACAAAACCATATTGATCATTATTTTTGTTCTTTATACCATCGAGATTATCATTCGTCGTTAGCGTATGTTGATAGTTGACATTGATTGCCCATTGTGGTCCATACAAGGTTCGACCAAAAGGGATATCAACACCTACATTTAGGGGAATCACAAAATGGATTTCACCTAAATCATCAGCAAGTTCCCCTCCTTGGCTAACAATACCATCAATATAAGAAGGATCAAGCTGTCTATTTATACGGTTTTTAACTAAGCCAGCACCGGCACCCACGTAAACGTTGGAAAGAATACGCGAGAAGGCATTTGACTGTAATGTATAGTAGCTGTAATTGTTGGCATGTCCCAAAAATTGTCCCAACCGAACTTTTCCATTTATGTTCCCAGCGAAGTAGCGATTTTGAAAATCGCTATCATATCCACTCCCTTTTAATGTACCTTTTTCACCATGTAGACCAACCGATATAAACGGACTAATGAGGTAATCGGCTTCACCATAAAAAGCGAATTTAGCATCTACATTAGCCAGATCTGTTAAATTATAAGTTACACCAGCACCTGCTCCCACACTAATAGGTCTTGAAAATTGTGCCGAAACGGTCCCTACCATAAAACATGAAACTCCTAATGCTGTACATAATAGTTTTTTTCTCATAGTGAGTTGATTAGTATTAAAAATATTACAATCATAACGGATTGCACTGATAATTATTGTAAAAATAAAACCCCAAGTCGAGTATTCGACTTGGGGTTAAACAACAATAAGGCCAAAATCTATAAACTATAGGTCTATTTTATATTTAATCGTTCTTTTATGTCCTGCCATACTTTAGCAAGACCAGTCTTCTTTTCCTTACCTTTATCGCCGTAGCCGTAACCATAACCGTAACCGTAGCCGTAACCTCTAGCAAAATCTACGTCATTGACTACTGCGGCAACATTTTTCAATTTACCCTCGACATAAAGCTCACGAGGTACTTGCAATAAACGTTTATCCAGATAATTAACACGAGATACATATAACGTAAGATCCGCATTATGTGAGATCAGTAATGTATCCGTAACCAAACTCACTGGAGCAGTATCCACCAAAATATAATCGTAATGATCACGTGCGTATCTGATAACATCATCAAAATGACCGTTCATCAATAGCTCTGCTGGGTTAGGTGCAATATAACCTGAATACACCACGTCAAAATCATAATTCCCTGGTTTTTTGATAATTATATTATCAACATCCATATCAGGGTTGATCAAGAATTGTGTAATTCCCACGTTGGTATGTTGCAAGTGTGAAAGTCCCAAATAATCCAATACTTTTGGACTCCGTATATCGGCACCGATCAATAACACCTTTTTACCAGACATTGACAAAATTTGAGCCAAATTGGTTGTAACAAATGACTTACCTTCCCCCGAAATTGTAGAAGTCACAAAAACAACCTTGGATGCTTCTTTTTGGTCAGCTCCAAACATAAAATTCATGTTGGTTCGTAAAATCCTGAAGGCTTCAGCCAAAGAAGAACGATCATTTAAATGAACAATTGTATCCTCTGCGGTTGGTATTTCTCCAAGTACTGGGACTTTAACAATATCTTCAATATCCTTACGAGAGTGAATTTTATTATCCAACAAAAATTTCAGATAAAGTAAACCAAAAGGAATAAAAAAGCCAACTATTAATGCGCCAAAAAGAACAATAGCTTTACGAGGAGCAACGGGTACGCCATTGCCATATGCAGCATCTATAATTTTCAGATTATCAGGTGTAGCGGCCGCTTTTACTTCACTTTCTTCACGTTTCTGCAGCAACAAAAGATATAGGGATTCAACAATTTGCTGCTGACGCGATATTTTCTTAAAACCTTGTTCCTGATTTGGAATCGAGCTAATACGTCCCTTTATTTCATTTGATTTTTGTTGAATACTACCAAGTGCTAGTTGCGTCACTTTTCGATAGTTTTGAAGTGATTGACGAATATTTTTATCACTTTCAACAATACTTTCATTTAGAGCAACAACAGCAGGATTTTGGTCAGACGCAGATTTTAACAAGTCATCTCGCTCTAAAACCAATTTATTGTATTCTGCAATAGAACCTGTAATAGATGCGTCTTGAAGGCCGATATTTGAAGGCAATAATTTTCCGACCTCCTGATTTTTCAGATAGTCATTCATATGATCTACCAGCTGTAATTGAGTACGATATTCTAGTACCTTTTTATCATTGTCAGAAGCATTATTAAGAAAAACACCAGCCTCTGTCGCCATATCTACCATGGAGTTAGCAGATTTAAACTCTGCAGCTTGTTCATCTGCTCCCGATAAATCCTTGGATATCAACATCAACCGTTTATTAATAAATTCAGAAGTTGCACGCGTCATCCTTAGCTTATCCTCAGTTAAATCATTATTATAAGTCTCAATTAACGAATTTAGAACCAATTCGGCTTTTTTTCCAAGTGTTGATAACATAGAGAAATTTACAACATAAGATTGCAACTCCTTGCTTGGAGATATATTAATCGCAGCCAACATGCCATCAATAGCCCAATCTTTGGGAATTACCTTAATAAGATACTCCGTATCAGAATCAATTTTATTCTTTCTATAATCTCCTTGTCTAAAAACTACATTATTGTTCCCAATTTTAATTATTTTGTCAAACCCTGTCGATAAATGTTCTCCAGAAATTAGATTCGTAACCTTTAATAGTTTACCATCATTAGAATTAATACTAATATTAATCTTGGTCGTATCCTGGTTACCCTGAGGTTCAATCCAAAAAGGCATATCCTTTTCCATAACCTCAGAAGAACGGATTTTACCTTTTGTTGAATAAAATATATTTAAATGATGTTGATCTACGACCTTCCGCATTAATCTACGAGAATAAAGCACCTCTATTTGGTCTGTGACAAAGGCAAATCTGCTTCCCCCAAATCCCATACTGCTACTTAATTCAGCAATACCCGCTAATTCTCCAGCTGAGGCGCTTCGTTCATCTTTAAGTAAGATCTTTGCAGTAGTACTATATGTCTTTTGAGCGTAACGCAAATACATCACTGCAATTCCCAATGCTAAAACTACTGCAAATACAAACCATTTCCAGTAAAAAGCATATTGTTCAAAGGTCTGCCTTAGATTAATATCTTCCCCTTGTTTTTCCTTAGTATGTGTAGGTTGTTCCATGAATTTTTTATCGAGTCAATACTGAAATAACTGTAATCAATAGACTTGCAACAGAAATAATAATATTCGTATTTGCCCCTAGTTTTGAATTGTTTATTTGTGCTTTATTCGGCTCGACATAAATAACGTCATTTTGTGCTAAATAGTAATATGGTGAATTTAAAATATTCTGTTTAGTCAGATCAAGATGATGCATTGTTTTTTGACCATCAACTTCGCGAACCAATAAAACGCGTTCTCTTACACCACGGATTGTCATATCTCCTGCCATTCCCAAAGCCTCCAATATCGTAACACGTTCTGTTGGCATAATAAAGGACCCCGGGCGGGCTACCTCTCCGAGTACAGAAATTCGAAAATTATTAAAGTTCATATTTACTCCAGGATCTTTAATATAGACACTTAACTCGGAACGCAACTTTTCTATGGCCTGTACACGTGTCATACCAGCTACGTGTACTTTTCCTAGCATAGGCAATGTTATGTTACCCTCGTTATCGACAGTGTAAGTTGGTCGAAGTGCCATGTCTACAGACTGAGTCATATTAGATGATGTCATCGAACTGACGGGGTTAAACGGCACCGTTACTTTAGGGTCTGCGGCTGTAACAGCAATTGTCAAGATGTCATTGATTTGAATCCTTGGAACATGCTGCTCATACAAGTTATTTATTTGCGTCGAGTCTTGTTGTATATAGACCATATTCTTGCGCGACCCGCAAGAACCAAATAATAATATCATCACAAAAGATATTAGAAGTGCATTATACTTTGAAAATAATCGCATGCGTTATTTTTATATTATTATAAATTGACTTAGTAATTCCTTGACAAAAATAGCCTTTTTTATTCAAACTGTCTTTAAAATGACAATTAAAAAAAGTCACTAAAAAATTGCCTCACAAAAGCAAGATCTATGCCTAAAATATCGATATCCGACTTTTTTAAACCAAATACTTACAACCACCTTTTAATGAGGCACCTATATCAATACAATTTATATAGAAACATTTTACCCAATTTATCGAGCACCATATTTTTTATTTAACATCTAGTTTTTACCCAACAAATTATATATTTTTGGTTCCGAAAAGTATTGCCGTATAAAAATGAAAAATAGAATGTATTTTCTAGTGTGCTGTATGCTTATTTTAGTAATAAGTTCATGCACGAAAAACAAAGTGGAAGAAAATAAAATTCCCACTCCACCTTTTTCTCAACAGGAGAAACAAGATACAATAGGAAGCCAAACAGATACCATTAAATATATTAATAGTTCCCCAAACGCAACCGAAATATTAAATTTCAAAAATTACCTAAACAATACAGAAAACATACATCCTAAAGTTCTCTATTTTGAAAAAGGTTGGAAAGGTTATAAATTCTGGATGGCATACACACCTTACCCAAAAGGAGAGGCCAATAGCGAAAACCCATGTATTGCCGTAAGCCAAGATGGAATAAATTGGATATTACCAAAAAACTTTGTATCCAATCCGCTAGACAGCTCTTTCACAAATGGGTATAATAGCGATACACATCTGGTTTATCGGGAAGATTTAGATATTCTAGAATGCTGGTATAGACCATACAACACCAAATTGGCTAAAAATGCACTCTACCGACGAGTATCCCACGATGGCATAAACTGGCAACCTAGGGAAGTAATTTTTGACTTTAACGGATTGCAAATGCTTAGCCCAGCTATAAACTTTGAGAATGGAAAATACAAAATTTGGTACTGTTGTAATGGGCAAATTAGATACCTAGAATCCTTCGACTCTAATGCTAAAAACTGGCCAAAAAACTATAAGGTATTACAGTTCGATTGGTCGAAACTTTATCCTTGGCACATGGATGTAATTAAATCGGAAAAGGGATATGAAATGATCGTCTGTGCATGGGATCGATCGATAAAAGGAGCAAACAACAATTCAGCTGATTTGTTTTATTGTGCTACAGATATGAATCATCAGGTATTAAGAGATCCATCTCCTATCCTTAAAAGAAGCAAAAATGATCAAGCATTTGATTTTAGATCAATTTATAGAGCTTCCTTTATTAAAATAAATAGCAAATATTATATCTACTATTCAGCGATAGCTAAGGACTGGACTAGATCTATGGCACTATCATTTGGTAGCGATATATACAATCTACATGGATACGTCAAAAAAACAAAGTAAAAAATATCATATGAACCTATTCAACTGTATAATGTCTGACACTAACAATGGAGACTATTTTAAAGGTTTATTTTTATAAATTATTATATTTGATTTAATTTTTAAAAATATTGATGGATAATCAACTTCAAGATATTTTTTTTCAGCTATTACGTATTGGCCTATGGGGACAAGGTAAACTTGAAACTATTTCTCCACTAAATGAAAAAGAATGGAATCAAATATATGCGTGGGCAGTACCACATACTGTAGAAGGGATCATTTTTGATAGTTTTGTTCTATTAACTGAAGAACAACTTCCACCACAATCGTTAAGGCTTAAGTGGGCCGTCAGAGTAGATCAGATTGAACGCCATAACCTTCGAATGAATAAGGTGATTGCATCACAATATAACTCTTTTACATCACTCGGTTTAAGTCCCATTTTACAGAAAGGCCAAGGAGTTGCACAATTTTACAATAATCCCCTACATCGTATCTGTGGCGATATCGATTGGCATTTTGAAGATGGAGGCTATGCAAAGGCACGAAGTTATGTTAAAGAGAAAAATTCTGATGTACATGACACAAAAAGTTTTAGCTTGCATTATACGTGGGATGGTCAATTTATTGAACATCATAAGCAACTCTTCGATCTTAGAAACCCGCTAATACAGAGCTACTTACGAAAAACCACAAAGAAATACCAACATAAACAAACCTGTTTAAATATAGAGAATACAGCTGTCCGCATATTAGCTCCCGAATTACAGATTTTCCAAGTAAATGCACATATTCTAAAGCATATGATTACTTTCGGCATGGGGCTTAGACAGTTTTGTGATTCAGCTAAATTATATGCACATTATAGCAATAGTATTGATACCAAAGCATTAAAAAAAATCTATCAAAAAACAGGTATTTTAAAATGGACTCATTTGCTACATCAGATCCTTGTAGATAATATGGGATTGCCTAAATCTCAAATTCCATTTGCTTATCCTGAAAAAACTAACTCAAATTGGATGCTGAAGGAAATATGGCATGGCGGTAATTTTGGCTACTACGATCGACGATATTCAGACGGAACGGTAAATAATAATATTTCAGTACACCCTGATGGAGCAAAAAGGCTGTGGGGTAACTTCAAGCGTTATTTTCCATATGCGCCACAGGAAGCTATCTTTTTCCCGATTATGCATTTTTATTCAAAGTTTTTAGGAATAGATAGAGATTAGAAATAAAGTAAAAGGTCTCCTAGATTTTAACTAAGAGACCTTTTATTTTATTTAGTAAAAACTTTTTCTATCTTGGTACGGATACGGTCCTTCTCACCCTCTGTCAAATTTGAACCGGAGGGCAAACACAGACCTTTATCAAATAACGTTTCGGCGATATTAGTTCCATAGTATGGTGCACTAGAAAATATTGGTTGTAGATGCATTGGCTTCCATAATGGCCGAGATTCGATATTATCTTCTAGTAGCCCAGCACGTAGATCTTCGCGAGATACTCCTGTTTTAGCTTCATCTACCGTAATTGCCGCTAACCAATGATTAGAATGAAAATCTGAGTTCGGCTCTTTGAAAACTTCAACACCATCAATATTAGCAAAAATATTTATATAAAATTCAGTCATAGCACGTCTCGCACCAACGCGGCTTTCCAATACTTCCATTTGTCCACGCCCTATGCCAGCGCAAATGTTAGACATTCGATAATTATATCCTATATGAGAGTGCTGATAATGAGGAGCATTATCCCTCGCTTGTGTAGATAGAAATACCACTTTATCTTTATCCTCCTGCGTATGGCAAACAAGAGCACCTCCTCCAGAAGTCGTTATAATTTTATTGCCATTGAAACTCAATACTCCAAAGCGCCCGAAAGTACCACAAGACTTTCCCTTGTACGACGAGCCTAACGCCTCGGCAGCGTCTTCAATAATCGGTATATTAAACTCATTTGCTACAGCAAGAATCTCATCCATTTTTGCCGGCATACCATAAAGATGTACAACGATAATCGCTTTAGGTTTCTTTCCATTTTCAAAACGGCTTTGTATTGCTTCTTTCAATGCAATAGGACATATATTCCATGTATCCGCTTCCGAATCCACAAAGACGGGTATTGCACCTTGATAGGCAATAGGGTTTGCCGACGCAGAAAATGTCATTGATTGGCAAATCACCTCATCGCCATAACCAACCCCACACTCAATTAGTGCTAAATGTAAAGCAGCAGTACCAGCAGACAGAGCAGCAATCTGAACATCAGCATTCAAAAATTGTCTTAGATCCTCTTCAAAACCATTTACGTTTGGTCCAAGTGGAGCGACCCAATTATTTTCAAATGCTTCATGAATAAATTTTAATTCATTTCCGCCCATGTGCGGAGAAGAAAGCCATATTTTATCTGACATAACTATAAATTTTATTAATATCTTTTTATTATTCTTCCTGGATTACCTACGACAGTACATCCATCTGGCACATCATGAATGATTACCGCTCCAGCTCCTATCGTACACCACTTGCCAATTTTTATTCCCTGAATTACACAAGCACCAATCCCCACATGAGTGCCTTCGCCAATATGAACATTTCCGGCTAGAGCAGCATTTGGAGATAAATGTACAAAATCTTCGATAACGCAATCGTGATCTACTGAAGCATTTGTATTGATTATACAGTGTTTCCCTATACTCACATCAACGTTTACACTTACACCCGCCATAATCACAGTTCCCTCTCCAATGAAAACGCGACGCGAAATCTGGTTTTTTGGGTGGATCAAAATTACAAATCTATTTCGCAAATCAAGTGCTAGCTTCCTACGTACTGCATTGCTCCCAATTGCTAGTATACATTCCTCACATTCGTCAACTTCTGACACAACAGGATACCCCCATACTTTAGTTTTGGTAAGTTTATCTTCACAAAAGACCAATTCTGCATATTCACTTAACTCAGCTATTTCCGCCACCACTTTAGCATGGCCCCCGGCACCATAAAGGACTAGTTTACTCATTATCATTACCTTTAAAAGCATCCATTGTTGCCTGTCCATCCGCGGATATCCCTTCTCGAATAAAAACTTTTTTTATTGTTAGAAGAAAAATTCTCAAATCCAATAAAAAAGAGACATTATTCACATACCAAACATCATATTCAAATTTTTGATTCCAAGAAATAGCATTCCGCCCATTTACCTGGGCCCAACCAGTGATACCCGGCCTTACATCGTGTCTACTCATTTGAAATTCATTATACAGGGGCAAGTAATCCACCAATAATGGGCGAGGACCAATAATGGACATATCACCTTTTAATACATTTATTAACTGTGGTATCTCATCTATTGAAGTCTTACGCACAAATGCACCGATAACCGTCAACCGTTCTGCGTCTGGCAAAAGGTCTCCATTTCTGTCCCTTTGATCATTCATAGTCTTAAATTTGACAATTTTAAAAATCTTCCCATCCTTTCCAGGTCGCAATTGAAAGAAAAACGGTTTTCCCTGATTTGCAATTATCAATCCTAAAACAACGAGGATTAATAATGGCAAAAGCAGAATAAGTGCTACTAGCGCAAATAAAAAATCAATGACACGCTTCAAAAATGACCTATACATATTTACTTTATAAACTAACTTTACTATTTGATGAATCAACAACTGAATACCTACTTTTTAGATTTAAAAACCATCTTTCAAAATAAAAATAGCTTATATGAGAAACAGATAGTGTTGCGAAAAAGACAAATACAAACACAGATACCACGTTTAAATAAAGAGACTCAAACAAATTAAAATTTAAATATTTATAAGCCAATATGATTACAAGTGGGTGATAAACATATAGACCAAATGATAACTTCCCTATATAAGAAAATACTGTATTTTCCAAATTTATAATTCTATTTTTCACATTTATTTGCCCAATTATTATAACTAAAGTAATTCCCTCTACTATAAAAATTTCCAAAATAGAATTCACAAAATGAAATTTGTCCAATATCAATAAAGAGACAATACCCCAAACAAATATTTGAATCACCTTGAGGTTTAATATTTCTATGACCCTATAATTACCTTGCACCAAATATGCCCCCAAGGCCCCCAATACCATACAATCAAATCTATTTACCACCGAAAATAACGCCAAAGTGGAAAAAGGAATAACCCACCAGATAACAATACGAAGTAAAGACAGGGCAATAATAAAACAAGAGGTCTTAATCAAAAATTTCCCTTTCACAAATATTAGAAATACAAACGGCCAAAAAAGATAGAATTGCTCTTCAATACTTATTGACCATAAATGCTCCATTCCAGCGTAGCTCTGTTTTATCACAAATGGAATATTTGCTAAAAATGCCACATAATACCCTATATTAAAATTTAAAGTTATATCATCTCTTAAAAGTAGCAATGTTAATAATAGGTATAAAAAATAAAGCGGCCATATCCGAAGAATTCGCCTGAGATAGAATTTTCGTATATCTATCGTAGAAGTCTTTTTAAATTCCTTGAGTAGCAAATATGTGATCAAGAAGCCACTTAATACAAAAAACATTGTAACTCCATGCTCTCCTAAGACCCAGCTTTTAGCCCTCCCGTTCTTAAATCCAAATAATGAATAAGATCCCAAACCAAATTTATCCAACGCTAAATTTATGTGAGAAAATAGCACACCTCCCGCCGCTATTGTTCGAATTCCATTTAATCCTGATAAAAATATAACTTTATTTGCCATTCTATGAAGCAGTTCCTTTAAATCTCTTTTGGAAATTTTCTATTTCTAATTTTCTTGTTTATTTTCGGACATTGACCGATATTCATTTAATATAGCTTCCCAAACAACCTTTTGCTCGTATCTTGATATAATCCTTTCTCTTGAATTCTGCCTTAAAGTAGCATAATATTCTTTATTCTCAGCTATTTCGTGCATAGCGTTCATCAAAGCCATTGAATCTTTTACAGGAACTATTATCCCATTTTCTTTATCAACAATAATTTCGTTACATCCATTAATATCTGAAACAACAGAGGGCAATTGCATAGCACCAGCTTGCATTACAACATTAGGGAATCCTTCACGATAACTTGGGAATACTAGTGCATTAGCAATCGAGAAATAAGGCCGCACATCTTTCTGAAAGCCTACAGAAACGATAGATTTATTATGCTTTATTTCTTCTAAAGTTTCCGGAAATAAAGGATCCAAATCAGATTCCAAAGAGCCAACAAGCATCAATTTCAGGTTATTTGATGTATTACTGTTCTGCTGCAATTGCTTAAATGCAAATATCAATTCGTTTATCCCCTTATCTCCGACAATTCTTCCAACAAATATAAATACAAAGTCCTCCGAGCCTATTTCAAATTGATTTCTCAATTTTGCTTTTTCTTCTTTATTTATTTTGCCAGGGTTAAAAAAATCGGTATTAATCCCATTTGAAGAGCCGTTTCCAAGAACCTTCAGTTTTCCCTCCTTTGTAAACCTATTTTGTACAATAAAATCATACAGACCTTTCGAGTTAGGATACACCTTCGTAGAACAAAGATATGTAAGCTTTTCAACCACATCGAGTAATTTTCTCTTTATTCCAACGGCTTCCATCAAAGGTAGTCCAGCGACAGTATGGAGACGCAAAGGTACTCTAGCAAGCTTCGCACCTAACATCCCAATGATACCTGCTTTAGGTGTGTGGGAATGAACAATATCCGGCTTAAGTCGTTTACAAATTCTATAAAATTTCCAAAGTGATCTAATATCCTTGAAAGGAGAAATAGTTCTTGTCATTTCCATCGATATTATTTGGACATTTTCATCTTCTGCAACATCTCTTAATTCATTCCCTTGAGAAGATACTGCTATCACTTCGAAACCATTATTTGACATAAACTGAAGTTGTCCTTTCAATAACGTTTTTAATGAAATTGGGACAGTAGTTATACGTACTAAAACTACTTTTTTCATACTTTTTTCTTCTCAATTGTTTACTTAACCAGCCAGATTGCTTAGTTTCTATCAAAATTTGTAATATCAAACCCTCGCATCTTTAATTGTCGAGCCGCATCCGTTTTATAGCTTGCCTTAAGCCTAGTATTTTGAATTTTCATTCCTTCAAAAACAAAAGCTGGTCCATATTCATATCCCGCTTTACTATTGAAATATTTTATGGGATCCTTTTTATTATCAATCATAGAAATGTTCCTTAAAACTACTTTTCCTCCTAATTTTCTAGCGTTATTTCCATATTTTTCCTTTCGATAAAAATCACCAACAAGAATGGCGTAGTTATCTCCACGACTAACTAACCCATTTAATTCTATATTGATTGTTCTAGCTTGGTTCGACGGGTACCTTAATAAGGCGATATGAACTGCGGTGTTACATGATTGAGTTGAGATATTTGATATCTTGATTCTTCCTATATAATCTTTATTATTATTGGGTTCAATACAAACTCCCGCCATTGGTAATGTTCCATTACTCTCGGAAATCCGGCAATTATCAATCATAATATCAGATCCACTTACAACCGTAATCCCATTTCTTCGTGCCCTTTGGATCGTAGAACCGGTAATGTTAACAGATTGGCTCGAACCCGTTCCTTTATTTATATATATACCATCTCCCCAAAGATCTGAAATTTTTGAATTTTCGATAGAAACATTTTTTGCCCCCAGTATTGAAATTCCCATCCCCCATTCTCCTGTAGTACCTTTATGATTATTTCGATCACCTTTTAATACCATGTTGTCAATCCTAACATTTTCTATATCTTGGATCATTATCATTGAGTAATCACCTCTGTTACTGGCCTTTAAGATTAACATACCGCCATCTTCAAATTTAATAGAACTATTTGAGGATAGTTTTAGCCCACTATCATTAATCATTAAAGGGAAATTAGGGAAAATAACATTCCTATTATCACGTAATACGTTTTGAATTATGGAAGTATAATCTACAGAACCATTTTTTACATAATTTTTGGGAAGGTAATTTATCAATCTAACGAAAGTACCTTGAATTTTCCCATTATTGTCAGAGACAGGCCGGCGAGAGTTCAATTCACTTCGGTATGTTCGACCGTTAGCAGGATATTGCAAAAGAACTATTGCAATATATAGCAGAAAAAACCTCCAGATTTTTCCTGTAAAAAAATTATTTAACATTCTCATAATAAACTTTTATATACTCATCAACCATTCGATCAATTGAAAAATCATTAGATCGATATAAGCATCGGGCGGAAACCTCATCATAACGACCTTGATCATTTATCAAAACAAGTATTTGTTCAGCTAGACCTTTTGCATCGCCCTGTTTAAACAATAATCCATAGCCACCAACAATTTCGCGTAAGCCCTCTATATCCGAGGCTATTACTGGTCTACCAGTTGCCATCCCCTCCACGATTGCTAAACCAAACCCCTCAATCTTTGAAGATTGAATAACAATATCACTATAACGTAACAAACTAGGGATATCATATCTTTTCCCTAGAAATAAAACTCGATTTTCCAATTGTAACAGAGTGACCTGTTTCTCCCTTTCATTACGTAGATCACCGTCTCCAACCAATAAAAGCTTTATGTTTTCGGGCAAATATTGAATTGCTGAAATTAAGGTTTCTTGATCTTTTTGTTGTCTGAAACTAGATACCTGAATCAATACTTTATCATCTGGGGAGAAAAAAGAGAATTTATCTTTTTTCTCCCCAGATGATACCTTAAATTTATTTAAAGACAATCCGTTATTGATAACGCATGTTTTTTTCGAACTCCCTAAATGAGCCTTAAGCTCATTACACACTCCTTCTGAAATACAAGCAATTTTCGAAAAAAAACCATAAACGAAGCGATCTAGAATCTTAAATAGCGGATATTTTCTTCGTCCATTACTCGTGCTGTGTTCAGTGTATACTATTGGTGTCTTATTGAATGATATTAATTTTGCAAAAACAACCCAATATACTACTGGAAAAAGATGGGCATGAATCAAATCATATTTCCTTAAATATGGGATTATTTTGAAAATAAGAAATGGATTATAGATAGACTTCTTAGTCAGACCAAAAATTCTACCTTGAGACAGACTTTCCAAATCTTCACGGAAAGCAGAAGGGCGATCACTCAATAACAATACATCCATTTCAAGCCCTTTTTTTTGGTATAATGGGACACTTTCAAGAATTAACTTTTCAGCTCCACCGGTTTCTAAGCTAGTTATTATTTGAAGAACTTTCATATGAAGATTAAATATAAAAGTTGTAAGAAGTAAAGACGAAAAAGATCAAATACATTGCAAGCATCAGATTTTTCCAGATACTATCGCTTTTTATTATACTAACTAATACAAATGGCATCCCCACGGTTAAAAAACGATAAGGATAGCCTGAAGCTAATAAATACGAAAATACGGGAAATAAAGTAAAAAAAATTGCGAATAAATGGTACCGCTTTTCCACAGTGGCTTCCCTAGAGTAATCTATCATAAGAAAGAAGGAAATTATTCCCCAAAAAAAACATGATGCGAAAGAAGAAGATAGAGTTTCCTCTCCATATCCTTCCCTTTGCTTACCCAAAAGTGTCGTGAATGTATTAATTAAGGGTCCGACTATAAAATTAACTACTAAGGAGAAACAAGCACTCAATGCGATTTTTTTATTTACATCTAAATTGTGGCCCTTCATTTTTAAGATTCGTTCTAGGACAAAATAACTGCCAATAATCACAAACATGGCATTGTGGATCATTAATGATAGGAAAAGAAGAATATTTCTATTTCTTTTTTTTGTTGTCAACATCCCGAGAAACCATAAACTGCAACCAAAAGATAGTCTCGGTTGATAAATTAAGAAGACAATTTGAATCGGAATTAGAAGCAAAAATATCACTTTAAAATTCGATTTTTTGTAGCAGAAATATGAATATATAAAAAAATTAAAGCCACCTATTATGGTAAAAATAAGGGCCGGTGAACCGGATATTTCACTCAAATAAACAGTTAGATACGCCCATAACCATTCATTTTTAAAATAATCGAATATCCCATTCAAACTATTCTTATGAACTAAATTGTAATAACTGTAGCCCACATTCAAGATATTTTGCTTAACATCTTTTAAAATATTCGGCTCTTTGATATATTCAATAAGAGGAAATGTACATACCAAGTATGATATCAACACAATCCAGACAATTTTGACATCAAATGTAACTTTATTCAACATATCTTTTAAATTTAGCTATTATTGATTAATGTCTCCCATTTATCAATAATGTTTGGCAAAAAGAACCTTAAAACTTCCTCTTTCGCATATTTACTCATTTTGCCACGACGTTCATTATCTGTACATAATAGAGACAAATACTCGACATAATCATTCATATTATCTTTTTCTACAAGAAACCCAGATCGATCTGAAATAACTTCTTCCGGCCCAGTTAAACATTTATATGCAATTATTGGTAACCCAAACGATTGAGCCTCTATTAATGTCATTGGTAGCCCTTCAAAACGAGAGGTCATAGCTAAAAAAGCTGCATTTTCATAATAGGACTTTACATTCGGTGTATTTGCCACCCACTCCACGGAATCATCCACCTTTAGTACCTTTGCTTGACTTTTTAATTCTGACTCATCCGGACCACTCCCTATAATCTGTAATTTCCACTCAGAATGGGGGTTACGCTTCTTAAATTCTTCCCATATTGTAAGCAGTCTGTCAAATCCTTTTTGGAATGTAAGACGCCCTACAGCAATAATATTTCTAGACATAATCTCATATGGTCTAATAGAAACAGGAAAAGGAGATGGATTATTGATACTTTTCATAGTTGCTCTAACATTTAAGTTAGACTTCCACAACTGAATATCTTGCTGAGTCAATACAATTATGGCATCTGCAAAACGTGCTGCAAATTTTCTCAAATATACTCGAGACTTCTTATTGAGACTCACCGTAAAGTTAAAATGCTCCCAAACAAAAATCTTAATCTTTGTCCGCGCCAATATTTTGGACATAAAAACAGGCATTAAAAAAAGCAGCGACATAACTTCCACAGCGACAATGATATCTATTTTATGTATTTTTAAAGCCGTCATCAATCTACTCGACAACCGAATATACTCTTTCTTTAAACTGGTGATTTTTAGATAAACAATCTTTACGCTAGGACTTATTTCGAAAAAAGATTTGTCAGACTCTTCATTAGTAACAAATAAAAATACCGTATGAGCTGTATATTCAGCAAGGCCATTTGCAACAGCGATACAAGATCGCTCTGTCCCACCAGACCGCTTAAAATCACCTAAATAAAACGCTATATTCTTATTTTTCATTTTTTTCCGCATAAATTATCTGGTTGCAAGGGCCCAACAACTGTCCCTTATTATTTCATAATTTGATCTATGATCATTTGAAGCTTTCAAATATACCTCTTTTAAAAAAAAATCATATTTTTCATTGTCCACTTTTGGCCAATCAAAATGCTCCATATCCTCTATGACATTAACAAGGCTTGCCCCAAGCATATTACACGCAAGGACCATTCTTCTATAATATACAGGTAAAGTTTTTCCGAAAAGCATTTCGTCAAAATATAAATATAAAAGAGGTTTCGATGCCAGCAAAGCATAGCTAATCGATAAACTACCATGTGTAATCACCAATTCAGAATCTTTTACCAATTGCCCTGTTACATCTTTTAAAATCATTCTGTCTCCAAATTCTTTATTATAATTAGCTTTTGGATGGCTTGCTATAACTACGGGCATATTAAAGCGTTTTTCGATTTTGTCAAAAAACGAACGCATCTTCTTAAAATATTCGCCACCATCGATTGTCGTAACTCCCAGTCTTTGAAAATCCGGATGGTTTGAAAACATTATGTCCAAAAACACAATATAGGGTTTTTTACATATTGTATTCTCCCCCATTATTTCTAACTTCTGGTACTCTTCAACATCGAAAAAATCGATCGACAATATCTTATTATCATCAGTTCCCATAGCCCCTGTAAGAAATAGCAAATCTGGTGTTGCATACTTCTTCTGATTCAATATCAATCGATTTATCTTTCCCCAGATAAATTTCAGATTAAACGCTTTATTAATTTTTTGATTAAGTGTCAAGCGATCTCCCAAAATGGATGTTGGATTATGATAGTAATTGACCCTTACCCATTTGATTCCCCTTCCTCTTATCTTTCTAAATAGTTGATGCGTCCCCTTTCTAAAAAAAGCCTCCAAAATAATGGTGGTAGTTTTGACATCTAATTCGTCGATTGATTTGAGTAAAGTCTTATAGTCAGTAAAAATTCTAACATACTTTTCATTTTTTCTATATGAATATGTAACATGTTTATTATATACCAAAGCTCCACTTACATCCCAATATTCTACCTCCTCGTTCTCAAGTAGAAATTGTTCGATATAATAATGATCTTTTTTCCGATCAGAAAATGGTTCATGATCAATTATTATTACTTTCATGTTTTTTGTAAATTAAAAATATTCCAATCAACCCTACAGATAATATTATAATCGAACTGCAAGCTTTAAAAATTAAATTTGATTCAACAGCAAAATATACGAATCCGGTAAGTGCTACAGTAATTCCTAACCAAAAAAAAGGATAATGATTTGTCCCTTCACTCTCTCTGAACTCTTTAATAAAAAACCCAGAATAGCCCATATACATAAATGATATAAATAATGTTATCGCTGCTGCCATGCTTCCAAATAAATAGATAAATATAAAATTCATCAAAATACTAATTCCTGCGGCGGTAGTTGTTACCTTTAATAGCGCTTTCGTTTTTTCAACGTAAAAAAGGCGATTATTAGCGGCAACATACATTGGTCTATAATTATAAGCCATGATAATAATAAGAGCTATGGGATAGATATCTTCAAGACCTTTACTCTTAATAACAAAGGGTAATAATTCTTTTAAAAAAAGACAAAGAATCGATGTAAAAGTTAGAAAAATGATCGTAACAATAAAATTCAATTTCCTTTCAGTTGCCCTGTCATTAGCCTTGTAAGCTTGTAAAAGTAAAGGGCTTACAGCTTGGTTAGCCGCATATGTTGCAGATGCCAATAAATTCCCTGGAACCTGAGCTGCATTATATTTCCCAATTGTAACTACTGGCACTCCTAGAAACTTCATAATTACTTTATCAAAACTCGTCAATAAATAATTACTATAATAATGTGGGATTGTCGGCAGGCAAATTTTTAATTGTTTTAGTATCGTTGATCGTTTAAAATTATAGATAGGTTTAATTCCAATACTATAATTCAAGGGGATAAAATAACTAAATTGGTATAGTAGCTGAGCAATGGCATTGGCCCAAAACCATCCCATATATCCCATTTTTAAGTATTTAATAAAATAAACATTCAAAATAACAGTTAAAATCCCAATAAGAACACTACGGAATGCTATTTGAAATGGTTTTTGACTCAACTGATAATATAGATTGCCAATCGCGGTAGAAGGCGCAAATAATATAACAGGAATAACGTTTAACAAAAGAATTGCAAAAGTTTGCTCTTTAGCTTCTACAGGAATAAAGAAAAAAACAATGACAGCTAATAATACCGCATAAATATAATTCCAAATATTCAGGAAACCGTAGACTTGTCTCCAAAGCCATTTATATTGATGGGGAGACCTTGTAAAACTGTTTGCCAATACGATATTAAGTCCTAAGGTAGACAACACAGAAATAGCACCAACTACAGCAGTGATCAAGCCAAAAACTCCATAGTCCTTAGGAGAAAGGAAAGGGGTGATTATGGGCAAAGCTAAGACCTGCGCAACTTTAACCATCTGGGGAGCAAGACCATAAATTAATGTATGAGAAAATAACTTTTTAAGCATTTCTGTCCTTTAGAAATTCACAATATTCGAAATCCTCAATACTATCAATATCAATTGAACTTCGTTCGTCCATGATATATCCAAAGGTATGGTCCGTGTAAAGCGATTTGTTATTTAATATATCCGATTTAAACATATATATAGCACCATTAGGGACATATGTCGCAATATAATTTTGTCTACTTGATGCTCCTTCGTCAGAAAATAGATTTTCTACAATTCCGTCTTCCCTAATGCGCTTATTCCAAAAAATTGGATGTTGTTCTTTAACAAAGGAAATTAACGAATCGACATTTCTATCTTTAAAAATTTTAAAGGCTTCACAAATATGAGTTTCGTTTCTTAGTGGACTCGTTGGCTGCAACAACGCAATATTGCTAAAATGTTCGTGTCGTTCATTATACCAATAAAGTGTATGCCGTACCATATCTAAAGAAGTAGCCGAGTCAGTAGCAAGTGCGGCGGGCCGTAAAAAAGGTATCTCTGCTCCATATTCTTTAGCTACTTCTGAGATCTCAACGCTATCAGTATTCACGATCACCTTTTCGAACACACCCGAAGATAGAGCTGCCTCAATGGTATAGGCAATTAATGGTTTGCCATTCAACAGCTTAATATTCTTTCCAGGGAGGCCTTTTGAGCCACCTCTAGCAGGGATAATTGCTAACATGTTAAAGCTTTATATGTTTAATATCTTCTTGCGCTTTCTTAAAATCCTCGTGTTTGCCAATATCTAACCAATAGCCGTTGATAGGGTAAGTAATAAGGTTCAGATTCATCTCAATAACACGGTCCATAAGATCTGTAATATCAAAAAACTGATCTCTCGGTATCATCTTCAAAATATCTTTCTTTAATATATATATTCCAGCATTTGAATAGTAGGTATATCGAGGCTTTTCTTTTAGCGATTTGACTCTGTTTGTTTCGTTGACTTCCAAAACAGCATATGGTACATCGACATGGTAAGATGTAGCTGCAACTGCCATATCCGCATTTGAATCCTTATATGTTTTGAAGAAATCAGCGTAGTCGATATTCGTCAAAAGATCACTGTTCATAACGATAATATCCTCATGATCAAAATTATCTATCAAAAGAATTGAGCCGATCGTACCTAATGGTTTATCTTCACGAACATATTTAATATTCAAATTCCTCTCTTGACCATCGCCAAAGTAATTTACAAGTTGATCCCCCAGGTAATTGATACTTAAATTAATATTTTTAATTCCTACATTTTGCAAGCGGTCAATATTATATTCAATTATCGGTTTTTCTCCAACTTTTAGAAGTGGTTTTGGCGTAGTTTCCGTAAGTGGGCGCAGCCTTTTCCCTTCCCCGCCAGCCATTAGAACCGCGTCCGCTGGAATAAGTGTTGTACGTGTTCTGAAATTGAGAATATCAATTATTTTGTGTTGCTCGTTCAAAATAGGTACAATTTTAAAATGATTAGCGCGAAATTTCGCTAATTTATCCAAACTATACTCCTTCTCAAGAATGTATTTAGGCGAAGGCTGAATAAAATCAGTTATATTATCATCAAATCCTAATCCTTTTATAAAGCCTCGCCTTAGATCTCCGTCAGTGAGAGATCCAAGCAACTTACCCTCTTCGTCTATTACAAATAGAATAGCATCCGAAGCTAGCCTATCCAATTTGATTAATGCCTCTCGAATAGAGGCAGATTGGAGGATTTTATGGTTTTCAACAATATTCATTTATATCAGTTTTATATTGTAAAATGCTTTTGTATGTAATTCTTCAAAGTTAACTTTTGAAATAACTTCGATTATCTTCTGGGCTGTCCCTCCATTTCCATATGGATTCAAAACGCGAGATACAATGGTTTTAAATTCAGGTTCGTTAACTTTTTCAAAACATCTTAAAATTTCAGCCTTATCTACATCACAATTCAAAATGCTACCAGCCTGTGTTCTCCCCCGCTGACGATCACCGATATTAATCGTCGGTGTATGCAAAGAAGGCGCTTCTATTATACCACTAGAACTATTTCCAATAATAGCATCGCACATTTTTACAACAGATAGAAAACGTAGACTCCCAAGTGAGTTATATGCAGAAGCTTTATTTGGATTTTTGGAGACATATTCATCAATCATTTGATTGATAATACGCCCATCTGTATCGGCATTGGCCTTTGTAAAAATGAAGTAACTATCTTTTTGCTCTTCGATCGCACTAAGCAATTCATTAAACTGTTGCTGCGAGGAAATATGCGATAATGTTTCTGGATGAAAAGTAACCTGATAATTATACTTTTTAAATTTTATCCCAAGACTTTCTTCTATTTCTTCTTTTTCCATTAGTGGTAAAGAACAGATATTATCTAGACCAATAGCACCAACGTTATAAACTTTGTCAGGGTGCTCCCCCATTTGAATAACACGCTGCCGATATTCTTCAGTGGATGTAAAATGTAATGCGCTTATTTTGCTAATCGCGTGTCTGATAGCATCATCATAAGCTCCCTCCGTGATCTCACCGCCGTGCAAATGTATAATAGGAATATTAAATATGGCTGCAGATGAAGCAACCGAAAGCATTTCATATCGATCCCCTAAAATAACAATAGCATCAGGAGACAATCTAGCAAATGCATCTGCATAACCAATCATACCTACTCCCATAGATTTGACAATCCCAGGAGCTGAGTCAGAAGACAACAACATTTCAACCTTTTCATCTATTGAGAAACCATCCTGTTCAAGAAAACGATAGGTTAGACCAAATTCAGGGGATAGATGTGCTCCGGTAACCAGAATCTGTAATTTAAACTCCGAATAGCTACGTAACTCAAGCATTAATGGTTTCAACAAACCATATTCCGCTCTTGTTGCCGTTACGATGCAAATTTTTTTCATTAGATGCTTATTAATTCGTCTTCTTCAAAATCTTTATTCGCAATAGTTCCTATCACCTCATCCCACTTCATGGGAGAAATACCAGAGCCAGGGCGTTTTACTGTAAGATTCTCCTCAGAAAAATAACTTCCCTTTTTTATATAAACCCTAGCAACAATACTCTTTCGAGCAATTGCTATATTCTTTTGTTCAGATGCACTTGGCTCTTTTAAGCCGGAGCCAGAAATAGCAAGTTCTACATTGCGAATTGCTGAAACCATCGCTTTTAGTTCCCTAGGCTCCAACGATGCCGCATGATCAGGACCTTCCATCGTATTATCTAATGTAAAGTGTTTTTCAATAACCTTCGCTCCCAGTGAAACTGCAGCAATTGGAACTTCTATACCTAATGTATGATCTGAATAACCGATGTCAGTACCAAACGTCTCGCCAATAAGCAACATTGCTTTCATATTAACATCTGACATAGGTGTCGGATACTCTGTGTTGCAATGAAGTATGGTAATGTCTTCTTTTTTTATACCTTCTTTCTCAAAAACAGCTACAGCAAGACGAATATCCTCTAAAGTACACATTCCTGTTGATAGAATAATCTTATTAAACAACTGAGCTGCTTTTCTGAGGTAAGGCAAATTTGTAATTTCGCCGGAAGGAATTTTAACTAAATCTAATCCAATATCCTTTAAATACTGCAAAGAATCTAAGTCAAAGGCTGTCGAAAAAAACTGTATCCCAAATTTCTTGCAATAATTAATTAATTGGCTATGATCTTCATGAGAAAGTTCAAGTTTCTTTAACATATCGAACTGAGAATCTTCCGCGTTCCCCGTATTCTGAATTTGATACTCCGCTTTTTTTGCAGATTTCGATACAAGTTTATCAGCTTTAAAAGTCTGGAACTTGACATAGTCGACACCGGCATCTACCGCAGCGTCTATCAACTTGAAAGCGTTTTCAATGCTCCCATTGTGATTCACTCCTGCTTCAGCAATTATAATTACTTTTTCCATATTTTACCCCTATCTAACACTGCTCGGTATATTCACAATTCTTTCCTCTAAAAATTCTGCATTACGTTGTTTATCGCGCTGGCAAGAAGCATACATTGGCAAGCGATACATTAACGTCCAAATAGGGCGTGTCATAACACCATTATCATTCGTAAACTTTAAGAAATTATCCCGTTCAGTTCTTTCAGCCAACTCAACACACATCAACCAATAATTTGCTTTAGTATCTTGAGTCTCTGTACGGAATTTGATCCCTTCTCGTTGAAAAAAAACTTCATACTCACCGGCAAGTTTTCTTTTATCTGCCAAAAAGCCTTCCAGTTCTTCCATTTGAGCACAGGCTAATGCAGCATTCAAATTTGGCATACGAAAATTATATCCTATTTCGTCATGAAAGAATTCGTATGCATGTGGTCTTTTCGCTGTTGTTGTCAAATATTTCGCATGTGTTCCCAGATCTAAATTATTTGTAACAATAGTGCCACCACCACCAGATGTAATCGTTTTATTCCCATTGAAAGAAAAGCCGCCTATAAGACCAATTGATCCCGTATGCTTACCTTTGTAGTAACTGCCTAAAGATTCTGCTGCGTCTTCAACTACTGGAATATTCCATTTAGCACACACCTGCAATAACTCATCCATATGAACAGGAAACCCGAATGTATGCATTGGCATGCATGCGGAAATCTTTTTGCCTGTAGTTTTGTTATAACAGCCGTCTTCACGTAACTCTCCAAATTCCTCTAAAAATATGTTCACAGCATGGGGAGACAATCCCATTGTATCCAAGTCAACATCTAAGAATATCGGGACAGCCCCATTGTAAGCTATTGCATTAGCTGTAGCAATAAATGTCAAAGCCTGTGTAATAACTTCGTCCCCTGGCCTCACGCCAGCAAGTCGCAATGCAACTTGTAAAGAGGCAGTCCCATTTACTACAGCAATAGCTTTTGTTGTTCCAGTGAGCTCCTGCATCATTAATTCAAACTTATCTACGTAAGCTCCCACAGACGACACAAATGTTGAATCAATAGTATCCAACAAATAAGCTTTCTCATTTCCCCTAAATCGAGGTTCATGAAGGGGTATAAATTTATCTGTCTTATATTGGTCTCGAACGAATGAAACCACTTGTTGTAATTTATTCATCATTACATTTTAGCGTCAAGATATTTACCTGTTTCCTTATGCCCAAAGTCTGGAATCATTTTAAAAAACAGATCCACAACTTCTTCCTTTTTCCAAGCACGGTTCACTTTAAACTTAGTTATTGTTTCTTCAAATAACTTCAGTTTTTCTTCTTCTATATACAATTCGTTCTTAATTACACCCAAATTTTTAAATCGCTCCATATCCAACACCTCTTTATCAGTGAAAAACTCTTCAAAATCCTTCTCTCCGGTAGTATCACTAGAAGTAAACAGGCAAGGCCATTTCCCCTCTGCAGGTAGAGTATTCATCAACTCTCTTGCTTCGTCCTCACTATTACAAAGAAAAGGTTCATAACCAATCTCTTCCAAATATTTTTCTGCGATTTCTGCGAACGTAATCAAATGTAGTTGTTCACTTAATTTTGGAAAAAAAATATCCCTATTCTCTCCAAAAATACATGACATTAGACAAAGTTCTCCAGATTCTTTTGGTATTACAAAATAACGTTTTATATCATTTGGAGCAACAATAGGTTGTTTTTTTTCAATTCGTTTATTAAAACCATGCAAAAGTGAGCCATCAGAAAAAGCTACATTTGCAAAACGAGCAGTTGAAATTACTATTTCCTCACTTCTTCTCATTAAGAACATCTCCATTATGCGCTTGGAGGCGCCCATCATATTAACCGGATTAGCGGCTTTATCAGTTGAAACACAGAAATATTTTTTAACGCATTTGCTAATAGATTGAATCAATGTCTTATCTGTATTAAATACATTAACATCAATCATACGCATCAACGTATATGGATCTTTTTCACTTCTTACATGTTTTAATGCCGAAAGATTTAAAACATAATCATATTGTCCATCAGCTTCCCAAAAAGCATCATATTCAATAGACCCAATATCTAATGCGAATGTTTGAAAATCACCATCTATATATCCAAAAGAACTACGTATATCGCGAACAAGCTCCACCATATTATTTTCGCTTATATCAACAACATGTAATTTCTGGGGATTTCTTTTAAAAATCTCTTTTGTGGTAGCCTGTCCAATTGATCCTGCTCCGCCTATAACCAAGAAACGAGAGGAGGACACTATGCGAGCAAGCTCTGCTTCGTGCTTTTCAATGTCTTCTAAAAATAGCTCCTTTGTCCGTCCAATTAAATTTAGTACATTCATATTCTAAAGTCTTGAGTCTGCTTGTGCGTGAGCAACGCCTTTTACATCATAAACTATGGATCTCTCTTTCTTCAAAGCATTCAGATCCATATTCAAAAATTCCTTGTGTGCTACACCAAAGATAATACCGTCAAAAATATTATCTGGTAACTCTGTTAAGCTCTCGATCCTGTACTCATGCGCCACCTCAGCAGGGTTAGCCCACGGGTCGTAAGTAGTCACCTTAACACCGTAGTCTTCCAATGCGGCAATCACATCAACAATCTTCGTATTACGAACATCAGGGCAATTTTCCTTAAAGGTTACGCCAAGCATTAATACTTCAGCGCCATTGACATTGATACCTTTCTTGATCATTGTTTTAACCACTTGAGAAGCAACATACTCACCCATAGAGTCATTTAGCCGGCGTCCAGCTAAAATAATCTCTGGGTGATAGCCATGTTCTTGTGCTTTTTGTGCTAAATAATAAGGATCTACACCGATACAATGCCCTCCCACTAACCCTGGTTTGAACGGTAAAAAGTTCCATTTGGTACCAGCAGCTTCCAATACCGCATGCGTATCAATGTTTAAAATATTAAAGATTTTAGCCAGTTCATTGACAAATGCAATATTGATATCACGTTGTGAATTTTCAATCACTTTAGCAGCTTCAGCAACTTTAATACATGGTGCTAAGTGCGTACCAGCTGTAATGACCTCTTTGTAAACAGCATCCACTTCTGCACCAATCTCAGGTGTAGAACCTGAAGTTACTTTTAATATTTTCTCAACTGTATGCTGCTTGTCTCCTGGATTTATACGCTCCGGCGAATAACCAGCAAAGAAATCCTCATTAAATTTCAATCCTGAAACTCTCTCTAATACAGGAATACATTCTTCTTCTGTAACACCTGGGTATACTGTTGATTCATAAACAACAATATCACCTTTCTTTAACACCTTACCTACAGTTTCCGATGCTTTATATAAAGGAGTCAAATCTGGACGATTATTTTTATCGACCGGAGTCGGCACGGTTACCACATAAAAGTTAGCATTTTTAATATCCACCAACTGATTTGAACAGTATAAACCATTCGTATTTGTTTCAAATGGATTCTCATTAACCAATGCTGCCTGAAGGATATCATCTTCAACCTCTAAGGTTAAATCTTTACCCGATCGCAATTCATCAATGCGCTTTTGATTAATATCGAATCCTAAAACTGGAAATTTTGTTGCAAATAATCTTGCCAAAGGCAGGCCTACATAGCCCAGCCCAATTACGGCTATTTTTTTCATCTATTTATGCTTTTAATCTGATTAATCTATTTTAAATTATCCCAGTACCATTTTACAGCCTCTTTCAATCCTTCACGAATTACATGCGTAGGTTCGTAGCCCAATAAATGACGAGCCTTATCAATTGAAGCTAATGAATGTGGAATATCCCCTTGTCTGTTAGGACCGTGTATTATTTCAACTTGCGCTATAGTGGCATCATAATCAGTCAAGAATTCCTTTAGATAACCGACCAATTGATTGAGTGTAGTACGGTCGCCGACGGCAGTATTGTAAACCGTATTAACGGCCGCGGCATTATCGGTAGTCATCGCACGCTCATTCATCTGAATCACATTGTCAATGTAGGTAAAGTCACGCGAGTAATCACCAGTACCATTGATTACAGGACTTTCATGGCTCATAAATTTCTTGACAAACAATGGAATAACGGCAGCATAAGCACCATTTGGATCTTGACGACGGCCAAATACATTAAAATAACGTAGACCAATAGTCTCTAAACCATAGGTTTTTGAAAAGATATCTGCGTACAACTCATTAACATATTTGGTAATGGCATAAGGCGATAAGGGCTTACCAATGATATCTTCTACCTTAGGTAGGTTTTCTGAATCGCCATAGGTTGAAGACGATGCCGCATAAATAAAACGTTTTACACCGGCGTCACGCGCAGCAACCAACATATTTAAAAATCCAGTTACATTTACTTCATTGGTCGTCTGTGGATCTTTGATCGAACGTGGAACAGATCCCAAGGCTGCCTGATGTAAAACATAGTCAGCTCCCTCGACGGCCTTTTGACAATCCGTATTATTACGAATGTCACCTTCAATTAAAGTAAAGTTCGGGTTATTGATATGTTGTGCCAAATTATGGCGATGTCCAGTTGCGAAGTTATCCAAAACAACAACTTGTTGCTCTTTACCCAAAAAATGCTCTACGAGATTAGATCCTATAAATCCGGCCCCGCCGGTAATTAATATTTTACTCATCTTATTGAAAGTAATTATATAGTGGAATTATTTGTATACAAATTGATATAACGCTGTTCTTCTATGGTTTTTTCAAAGGAAAGACTTACTTTTTTAGCTAATTTTTTCCCAACCTTGTCCGCTAACAGCAATAAATATGCCTGATTTATATTTTTCCCCAAAATTAACACATCTATTTCCCCAGAATCTATCCCTGCCGCATAATCCCCCATTAAGCTAACCTCTTGAATATCTCCTGCTTTTTGTAGAATATTATCTACGATATCATCTATTCCCAAATAGGTATGAATTAATTTTTGAAGTGGTTTGAATAATGAGTGGTTCGTATTTGCTCGGTATAGTATTTTATTTTTCGCTATACTTTTTTCTAAATAACCAGCCTCAGACAACTGATTAAGTTCTTTGCGAATAGCATTTGTAGACTCCTGAAACTCGTCAGCCAACCCACGTAGGTGACCTTGATTACCTGCGGATACAAAAAATTTGATCAGTAACTTCAGACGTGTTTTGGATGTAATTAAAGATTCCAGCATGGTTTTAGTCTAAATCGAGTAACAAAAGTACTCAATGCAAACAATTATTCAAAATTAAGAAATTGTTATTTAATTTTTGAAAGCATTAAATTGAAATACTCACCCCAAAGTCACTAACTTCCAATTATTTGGATCTAATAAATTCACGTGGAACATTTCCCAATCAACACAAAAGTGGGCATTCTTGAACGAAGCGCCCACATTATAATACATAAAAACAAAGAGTTCAACTGATTAAATTCTTACACCTTGATATAAATCCGTAATTGGCAATGTAGCAGTAAATGATTCGGATCGACTCTGTTCAAAATTCATTACGCCAGAAATGCTTACTCGCCCCCCTTTTAGATCTTCAACTCTTGCCCCACGCTTAATCACTTTAAAACGAACAGAAACATCCGAATTGGGCGTATCTTTTTCTTCAAAAGGAATAACTAAAATTTGCTCAAGATTAACGCCTAAAGCTGTATTTAAGGGTCTAACCTTACGGATGACAATATTTTTTAATCTGTCATCATTTCTTTCAGCCTTAAATACAAATACACCACTCCTGGCGTTTCGGTCTCCACTATATTGTCCAGGACGATCCTGAAACATATAATTGACAGTCATCCCTACTCGTCGGCTAAACCTTTGCTCCAATTGTCTTTTTCTCATCAAAAAATAAAGGGTGATTAATACTAAGGTAGATATCGTTATAGCAGGTGTCATAAGAATATGTTAAAATAAATTTAAATGGCTTTTCAATGATCGGTATCTGAATCCGACTACATTCAAATATAGTTCAGCAGCTTCTTTTATCATCAAAATTTACTAGGGACAAACAAGGGACATTTCATAAATAATTGATAATCAACACAATTACCCTCGGTTATTTTATTGTTAACAAATAGTTCTTTTGAAAAAGAAATTAACAAAAAGATGAATTTAGATTAAGGAAATGTGAACACGAGGCGCAAAATGAATGCGCCTCGGAATAATATTAGTCGATCAATTTGGATTGATGACGTTCAAGTGTGTTATATATTTTTTTGACATCTTGCGATTTCTCTTTCTGCAAGACCAAAATCGCATCTTTGGTGTGTACAAGAATACTGTCGCGTAGGCCGACAAATGCCGTATAGACATCCGTACCAATGACCATGTTGCCATTTTCATCCACTGGATGTCCTGTCTGTTTCAAATAATCATACATCGATTCAAACGAACCTAAATCAGACCATTGAAAACTAGTCGCTACAACCCTTATTTTCTTGGAACGTTCCATCACGGCGTAATCGATAGAAATAGAAGGAATTTCCTTAGACAATTGCAGATCTAATTCGCCATCTTTACGATGCTGCCAAGCATTGAAAGCCGTAGCATATACTTTGGGCTCAAAAGTCTGCAATTCTGCAAGAAATGTATCGGCACGAAAACAGAACATACCAGAGTTCCACAGAAAATTACCCCGCTCAATAAAATCTTCGGCAGTATCCTGATTCGGTTTCTCCCGGAATGACAAAACTTTGTCATCCTTGTATTCGATATAGCCATACCCTGTTTCAGGGCGTGTCGGCTGTATACCAAATGTAACAATATATCCTTTGTTAGCTTTTTCAATACCTGCTTTAATTGCATCTCCATAAGCCTGCTCGCCTACGATGACATGATCGGACGGGGTCACGATCAATATATCGTCAGGCTGCGCGGCAAAGGCAGCAAAGGCAATCGCAGCAGCAGTATTACGCGGAGTCGCTTCGACGATGTCAATATAATCTATTTTATTGTTTTCCATCACTTCACGGCTCAGACTGTGATTATCACAGTTACCCACAACAATTACCTGTCCACACAACGATTGATTACGCTTAACCGTCATCTCAAACAATGAACCATCTTTAAATAGATCAAGATATTGTTTCGGATAACTTTTTCGTGAAAGGGGCCATAGCCGGCTACCCACTCCACCGGTTAAAACAACGTGTATAATATTGCTCATAGTAGATTAATGTTTTTCTGCTTCTTTATCCGCTACAACTTTACGTAAGCCGGCACTCGAAAAACGATGCGTACGCTTGTTGTAATAAATTTCAATATTTTCCTCCACACAATATAAACGGCCAGAAAAATCGGTATCGCGATATTCCTCACCGATAATACGCATATTGATCGGTAGCGCTTTGATCATGTCAATAAGGTCTTGTTCAGTCTCATAAGGAATAATTTCATCGACATAGCGGCACCCCTCTAGTTGTATATAGCGCTCGACGATAGTCTGTGTAGGCTTTGCCTTTTCCGGGAAAACTTCTGAAGGATCGGTATTGAGTCCGACAATTAAATAATCACAGTGTCGCTTTGCCTCTTCCAACATCATAATATGACCGGCATGCAATAAATCAAAGACACCGAAAGTAATTCCAATTTTCATCGTATAATTTATCCTTTAATGGTTGATGAGAGCACGCAAGCTCTATTTTATCTTTACTGCTTAAATAGATTTTAATACTGTTTCTTCTCCCGAATTGGCATCAGCCACTATTTTACGGAGTCCTGAACTGGAAAAACGGTGATCTCGGCTATTGAAATACAAGTCAATACCTTTTTCTTCACAATAAGTTCTTCCTGTAAAACTCTTTTCACGGTATTCGTCCCCTACAATACGAACATCAATTTTAAAGGACCGAAGAATATCTTCCAAATCCTGTTCCGTTGCGTAAGGAACAATCTGATCCACGTATTTACAGCCCTTGAGTTGAATATAACGCTCGACCACAGTCTGGGCTGGCTTATTTTTCTCTGGGCGATCCAGTGTGGGGTCAGTCTGCAAACCACATATTAAGAAATCACATTGTCTTTTGGCATCTTCAAGCATCTTAATATGTCCGGCATGAAGCAGGTCAAAAGCACTAAAGGTAATACCAATACGCATATCTCTAGCTGGTACATTTATCATAATCAAACTTTAATTAAAATAATAGGGTACAATATTATTTACTTATCAAAGATAAACTTTATAATGAGAACAATCGAACTCATTGATTCGTTCATCGATAAATTAACGTAAATATCATGCCAAAGAAGGGATATCGGCATGTCTTAAATACAGTTGTGCACAGGCACGCGCATCAGATAATGCTTCATGGTGATTTAATTCAATACCTAACACTTCACAGCAAGCATTTAGTCGTGCAGGCTTAAAGCCTTTCCCCTGATAGATCTTGAATGTACACTCCCATTTATCCATCAACCCCAAATGATCGTAGGGCAAATTGTAATACCCCATCGTCTTACGAAGAACACCACGATCAAACAATTCATTATGGGCTACCATAATCCGATTATTAATAAGAGGATAAATGCGAGGAAATAATTCATTGAAAGTGGGCGCGTCTGCAGTATCCCTGGGCCTAATACCATGTACACGTGTCGTTTGCCACATATATTGATTTTGGGGCGGTTGAATCAGTGAATAAAATTCTTCAACAACAATACCCCGTTCAACAACGACAAGCCCAATAGCACAGGCAGAATTTTGGTTGGCCGTAGCCGTCTCGAAATCTATTGCTGTAAAACTTAATCCTGATTGCATAATCACTCCTCCTAAAGTTGCGGTAAAATTACTACTTTTTTCATTTTACCCAAAGGCACAGTTTAAATCATATGCATATTAGAATTGGAATCCATGATTATAGTTCCCATACAAAGAAATATTACAAAGATTGGACTCCGTTCTGCAACAGATCCTCTCTATTCTCGTTTCTAGGCATTTCAATAATTTTCACTTCTTGCGTCAATTTAACTTCTGGGACAAGATATGCTTTTTTGCTTCGACGCGCTTTCAATTTCCGCAGGCGTCTGTGGCGAATAGCATAGCGTTCCTCGCCTTTAATATAATAGTTATTGAAAATATATTGTTTCCAGATAAGATAAAATACACTCAATCCCGAAAGAGCGACAATAGCAAAGGACCATTGCACTGAGGCTCCAAACTGCACAATGTAAATAACAGAAGCACCCAGAGCCAATTGAGCCATTCCGTACCCTAGAGAAACCAACAGACTGTTATAACCAACTTCGTTACTCAGCATATGAAGTAGAAATGTGCGATGGGGTTCAAAAATATGATAACCTTGATAAACACGGCGCGCTACAGACCAGCCTATTTCTATACCGTATACTGCGAGGAAAAGAATATAGGTAAAGTCACCTGTCTTCAGAATAAGCTTCCCCAACGCAAACAACAACATAAAGGATAATACAGCAGGTCCAACATCGCCCGCAAAGCAAGCTGCTTTTTTTCGAAAATTAAAAAACCCGAAAACGACGACACCTAATAAGGTATAGATCAAAAAATCTTGTTCGATATAGTTTATTTTTGTGTTGACGTAAAGAAGCAATCCGCCCATCACCATGGTACAGCATACAGTCATCCCATTGATGCCATCCATAAAATTATAAGCATTGATAACACCTATGGTAAAGACAAATGCTAATACAAGATAATACCAAGGATAATTAAACACCCCAAACTGATAAACCATGAGGAGCACCGATGCCAAATGAACAGTTAATCTCGCTGTTGGATGTACGCCACGAATATCGTCTAAGAATGAAATATAAGTTAATAGTGTTAGCCCCACAAAGAACCATGGATACTCAAAATCATGGTTTACAAAATAAATAACCGAAGCAACATAAAAAATAATCCCTGCACCTCGAATTGTAACTTTCGTATGTGAAGAGCGTTCATTCGGTTTATCGATGATATTAAACTTATCTGCAATCTTCAAATAGAGAACCTCTAGAAAGAAAAGAAATATAAGGGTAAAAATATAAATCATAAAATATAATTAGATAGTCAAATAAAGCTGTGCAAATATAAGAATATTAAGTTTTATTTAACAAACGTTATTCGTATCTTAAACGCTACACTTTGTATATTTTTTTTATTTTGAGTTTATACTCCTTTTTAATTCATCTTAATCGGCGAAAGGAAGCTGTTAAATATAAAGTAACAATTATATTGTGTAACAGAACTAAATGCTATTTTTATATAAGTTTAGATAGGAATATGTCAATTTTTCCCTCCTAAATTCCTTCACACGCTGCAACGCATTTTTTGAAAACGAACGATATAGCTCTTGGTCGTTCATTATTAACTGAATAGCTTCCCTTAATGCTGATACATTTTTTGGTTCTACAGTAAGGCCTGTGATATTATGTAACGAAACAGATGGCACACCAGATTTTAAATTGGTGTTAATAACAGGCAATCCTGTGGCCATTGCTTCCAACTGTACTACACCAAAGGCTTCAGCTTCATTAATGGACGGCAAGACAAATAGGTCTGAATCTTTATACATCTCTTCCACTTGTGAATCATCCAATTGTTCATAAAATTGGACTTTCGAAGCTATATCAAGTTCTTTTACTAGTAACTTTAACTCATTCCCGTGCTCCCCATTTCCAACCACACTCAACTGTACATCTAAATCTTTTATCGCTTGCAAAAGCACTGCAACACCTTTATATGCCCTCAGCCTACCAACAAATAAAATTCTTAGGGGCCGATTAACAGTTAATGTTCGAACAGTTTGCTTATTCACATCAAAACGTTCACTGTAAGATAAGGGTATAACTTCAATCTTGGTTTGATAGGTCGGTAAAATATTTGAGTTTTCAACAAGCTGTGGCGATGTAACAACAATAGAGTCAGCCCGATCAAGTAACTTCTTTACCATCGGATTGTATATTCTTTCTAATGATTTCCAACGGGATTGCCCAATATTAGCATGCCAGGTAATCACCAGCTTCTTGTCCTTCAACTTACTTAACCTATTCACTAAATTAGCCTCCATATTAGGAAACGGGTAATGATGATGAATTATATCATGTTCATCAATTAACTTAGCAAGCTTACTGTAATATACCGTCAATGGCTGACTTTTAAAATGGCCGAAAGTACGCTCCTTAACATATGCAATATCATTATGAAGAAACTGCTGAAAACGTATAGTGTTAATATAAGAATTGGAATAAACAGTGAAATCTATATTGGTATCAACTGAATGTACGCCTTCCACAATATCCTTAACGACAGATTCCATTCCTCCTGTTGAGGGGTAAGCATGTTTTACTGTATGCAATATTTTCATTATAAAAGTTCTATAATTTTTAATGTGCTTTTCTCCCAACTAAACTTCTCCAATATAATATCGCGTTGTCTGTCTGATAACAGAATTTTATTCGCGTCATTGAGACAAAGAAGGATTTTCTCTTTCAAATCCACCACACTATTGGGATCAAAAAAAATTGCCGATTCATCAAAAATCTCTCGAAAGACTGGAATATTCGAGATTAAGACCGGGCACTTATAATAGATAGCCTCTAACGGTGGGATTCCAAAACCCTCATAGAGGCTAGGATACACAAACAGTGATGCTTTCCTGTATAGTTCTTTCAACTCAGCATCCGAAATATATCCTGTAAAACGAACTCTTGCAGGATCTATATCGAGCATGTTAAAGTCGAAATTAAAATGCTTTTCTGCTTTACCTACCAAAACAAGATCGAAATCCGTTTTTTTCGAAACATCTCCAAAAGCATTTAATAAAAGTTTATGATTTTTTCGCGGGTCGAGGGAAGAGACGCCAAGAATAAACCGTTTATCAACATCTATTTTATCGAAATGGCTCTCACTAAAACTGTTTCCATTATATACGACAGTAATAAACGCGGGATTCTTTTTCAAATATTTAATAATTTCGGACTTCGAAAATTCACTAACTGTCAGAATCTGTCGACAATGGCTTGCAGCGATAGGAGTTAAAAATTTATAAAAGTAATAATAGCCTTTGGAAAACCATTTGGGTTCATGAAAAAAGGAAAGATCATGAATCGTTATAATCTTATTTTTATAAAAAACAGGCCCCAGCCCGGTGAAGCTTAACAATAAAGCTTTTTTTTGAAAAAGCAAAAACCACCACAGCGCCCCCTGCTCCCATATATGAGAATCCCCCCAGCCTATAAATCTAACCTTGAAACCATAAGGGTTTTCTAAAACATTTTGATATTTTCTAGGTACCAAAAGGGTAAATTCAACCCCCTGGGAATGAAGTGATTTGCAAATTTCCAATGCAAACCGCCCCACGCCTGTAATCGATTGTGTTAGAAATCTGCCATTAATATAAATCATCACAAAAACCTGTATCTCTTAATTGATAAAAAAAATCTCTTGATATACTTTCTATAGAAAGCTTTCTTTTTGCTTTTTTCAAATTTTCTACCTGTTGAAGGTATTCTTGTTCGCAATTCTCAAATAAAAGCGTAGCAATTTTCACTTTCATATCCTCCAGGTTATCAAACAAATAACCTATATTTCCAAGCTGATCGAAATAGTAAGAAAAATAATCATTTTTAATCGCCAAAATTGGCTTTTCAAACTTTACAGCATCGAAAAAAGCTCCACTAGCGCATAAGGAATAAAATTCGTTATTATAAAAGAAGAGGCTGTAATGAAGCTCAAAAATTTTGTCTTCAAACTCTTTCTTAGATAAAATCATATTTGAACCATTCGTTTTAACATAAGCATTGACAAAAGGTTCAAGGTCGGGCAACATTGTCCCTATTAAATTGAAAGAAATCTGATCCAACAATACTTCATTTTTAAAATGATCAGCTAGTAAAAATAAATTATGTGTTTTTTTATTCAAGCTCCCTATTCCAATAGTTCCTACCCTTAAACCATTAGGTTTAGAAAAAATAGACTGATACTTACTATCCCTATAATCGTAAGGATGATCAATACTGAGCAATGAATTTTGAGGCACAAAATTATAAGATTTAAGATTTTTCTTTATCACACCGCCAAAAACTACGTATTTTAGGTTATTAGCTGAGATTTTAAAACTATTTCTTAAGAACCACCCCAAGAATCTAAGCTTGGCACTTTTATCGCCTTTCAAAAACTCCATTTCACCATGTAGGCCTATGATAACATGAATATCTGGAAAAAACTTTTTTATAATCTTAATAAATAATTGTGAGATAGGAAATATGGATGAAATATACACAAAACTAGGACGATCTATCCGAGCTTTCCTAAAAATTTTAATGGCATTGTAGCTTTCAAGCATAACTTTACCAAACCAGCTCTTCCAATTTCCCTCGATAACGCAGATCGATTGATAACTTATCTTCCTCACATCTTCTTCATCCAAATGAATAGCGTGCAAATGTTGCTCTGAGGAGAAAACTTTAAGCTTATTATATTTAAAAGAAAGAACCTTTATCATCGAATAATTTAAGGAGGAGTGCGCCTCATTCCCTTTACTCAACTCCACAAAATAAACCATAACACTTCAAATACTTAATCAAAACTAAAAAAACAATTTAAATGGCACAAATTCGTCCGCATATGGGCCATTGAGTTGTTGACGCATACGTAAAAAAAGATAACAAACTAGTACTAAAAATGCGGTGAATCGAATTAAGGGGCTTTCAATTAGTTTAAAAAAATAGGCCACCAAAATAATCTGAAAAACGTCGAATGCATAAGATATTCTTACAAATACAACGGAGATGGAAATCGTGCTGAAATAAATAATAGTGCCAAACCAGTACAGATTTAGATAACCTCGAAATTGAGGATATTTTTCGATTAATTTATCATATAAAAAAAATGACATCAATAAAATAAGAAATTTGTTCGCAACACCTCTAATAATTACTGACAACAAACCGATATCACTATTAGTATCATCATTAAATTCATCACTGAGATAAGTATCTATTTTGGCCTGAATGACCCCCCCTACACCGCCACTTAAAAGCTCCAATGCTTTCGTTATGATAACTGAAAAACTAATTGATGCGAGAATAAGTAACACCATTGTTTTTATCGAAAAATTCATCCTATACACCCACCACGCAAATAGGAAAATCCAACTTGTACGATGGAGCCCCGCAGCCAAAATAACACATACAAAAAATGGCAAAAATTTCCTTTTCTCAATAAATACAACTGAAAACATAAGAATTGCTATTGCAATCCACTGTCTTACAAATAGAATATTGGCAAATTGGATAGACCATAAAAACAACAAAGACATTGTTGGATAAGGACTCAAACGTTTTATAGCGATACTCTGAAATGAAAAGAGAATCAATCCAGCCACGCATAGAAAAACATTATAGTTATCCGTAAAACTGGAAATTAACCGAGTAAGAATACTGTAAAACCATTCGAACACATCATCTTCAAATGTAATACTACTTACCGACTGGAAATAGTCATAATAGTTTTTCCAATCTGTACCAATCTCCCATCTAATAAAAGAGAGGATATATAGCCCTATACAGAAAATAAAAAAAAATAAATTTGTTACGCGACGGTCGAGATTGGTGCTCTCAACCATAGAAAACAGACTAAGAATAGTAAATATGATAATATAGATACTCATACGTCTAAAATCTATTTAACTTAAATACCATAATAACGACAATTTTACTGTTTTACCTATCTGCTCAATCCAAATATTTAACTAAACGACTGATCTCCGAATCTAAGTTAATTCAATTTCTAAATATTTTCTTTATCATACTGAGGATCCAACAAATGGATCTGAGACTCATAGCGGCTATAAGGACGCAGTAGACGAACAAAAAGTGAATATCGTTCGAATCCTAACAGACGATAAATTATTCTTGTCATTCGGTTGAATAATATGAGTTTGGAATCTATTCCTCTCATATTTGATTTGCCCATTTTATCAATATTTAAAGCAGTTTGACGAATCATTCCGGCCTTTTTCAATCTAGCATAAAAGGAATGAGAAGAGCAGCTAAACGGCTGTTCAAGTTTCTCGCCTTTATTTATCAAAGATCGATAGAGCCTTCTATGAAAACTATTTATTACTGTACCATCATCAAATTTGTTATAGCTGTATTCTAAATGAATGAATCGATCAAATTTATCTCGATTATCTTTTATACTTTGGGCATATCTGCCGGTCAAAAGTTTTATATCTTCATAATTATTCAGCGATGACACATTATTTTGAATAACAACATCCTCTTTTAACTGTGTATAATTATAACCTGAATAGTGAACAAATATCACAGGATATATTTCATCTTCATTCTCCCTCGCGGCCACTATTAGTTGATCTTCCTTTATGCTTATTCTTCGCTCAAAAAAGTTCCATGGTGCAATGTTAAGCCCCAAGTGCCTCGTAATAAGCAATTCTTTGTCATTAAAAAAAGCAGGCAAATAATCCATCCACTTTTGATCTGTAAATGTATTTAGATAAGGATCGATAAAGCAATTATGCAACAACTTACTATGCCACCATTTGATCATTTTTTTACCTGTTTGGTCATTCTTGACGCCACAAAAACCAAGATTGAAAATACCATTGCCTAAAAAATCCGTGTCCGGTAACTCTCCTTTGTAGACTTCAGAAATCCTAGTTACATGTGGCGTTAATACAATAGAGTGCTCGTCCATCATTTCGTAAATAGGCGTTAAACTACTGAAAACGTAAATATCTGGGTCTAAATATACAATCTTTTCATACGTTGTATTCTCCAACAGATGCAAAAAAACTGCCGGTTTAATGGAAGTGCAAAATTCAGTCAAGTTATATTTGAAAGACATATTTATCCACATGTCTCCATCTATGTCCACAACGTCCCTTGCTATTTTTATATTTGAAGGTAATGACGATAATATCGCTTCATCAGGAATTTGATCTGCGACAAAAATCAAAAAATCAGTATCCATACTATGATTTAGTACTGATTTCTCTAGTATTTGAGCTAATCCAATATAATTTTTGGCACAAATAGTAAAAACTAAGTTTTTTTTCATATACTTTATCTAAAACACTGTAGTACGCACATATATTATCGGTCATTTTGCATGAGGGAAAAATACATAGCTTCCTTTTTACGATCAAATGTGAACAAGCATTGTAGCCACATTAAGCATTATTTTCAAAATGCTTCTTTAAAACCTTTGCGGGAACTCCGCCCACAACCGCATAGGGTAGAACATCCTTTGTAACTACTGCATTTGCCCCCACTACGGCTCCTCTCCCTATTTTAACACCAGGGAGAATAACTGCTCCTTCCCCAATCCAAACGTCATCTTCAATAATAACTTTTCCTTTTGTTACTAAGGGTCGATTAACTGGAGGCATCAATAAATGCGCAATATCGGTATTCCCGTGAGAATGATCTGAGATGTAAACTTTACTCGCTATCAATACATTATTTCCAATTTCAACACATTCAATTGCCCCGATATGACAATCATGATTAATCCCTACAAAATCCCCTATCCTGATAGAAGGGTCGAATTTTGCTCCCCTATATTCGTCAAATGTCTCTATGCGAAGTCTCTTCCCAATGACCACATGCCTTCCTATTTCAATATTTTTCCCTCCAGTCAAATAAAGAGGATATTCTATAAAAGATCCGAAATGGAATGACTTAAATTTACTAGAAACTATCCCTGAATACATATATCTAAATAAAAATTTAACCGGATATACTGTGCGATTCAGACAAAAGTGAAGAGTTTTGCCAATATAAAATAATATCTTCTTTATGATAACACCAACCATTTATTAACAATTTTTTGATTTTAAAGTTTAGGGTTATTAACTCCATGGCACAAACGCTTGTATAAAAATACATCCATGTATATAACAATTGAATGATTCTCAGCTTTGAACCCATACATCCTTAAATAATTTCGAAAAAATCAGTATTATGAATGAAAGAAAACCAAATAAAAAGCCTCCAACAGCAATACCAATGACCTTACTCAATTTATCTATTTTCAACGGGAATATAGGGCTATCGATTACTTGAATTAACGGCGCTTCTTTCATAAGTGCCATTTTTGACATTTCCAAATTTTGAACTAGTTGTCCTAAAATTACCTTATTTGTTTCCGCCGAGAACTGTGACCGTTGTGTGGGAACAAGTCGTTGCGCCTGACGAGTAGGATTTAAATTTGGCGTTGCATCAACGGTCGTTGCAGCAATACTTATACTACCATTCATAACAGCTCGCACTGAATCAGTCTTGTGCTGAAGAATATTAATATTATCTAGCGATTTTTTTGTTTTGGTTTTGATATAAAATGAATTTACCTGATCAACAATCGCTTCATTGAATTCTTTTGAGAATACTTCGTCGGGCGATTTCACTTCTACTTTGATAATCGACAGTTTCTTGTCAAGCTTAGCAACCACTAGATTATATTTATTAATATCATTTACCACATTTTGTATAATACTATCTTTACTCCTGACCAAAAAGGCGTCATTTTCTCTTACAAAATTTATTTTTAGTAAATTAGGATTCTTTTCCTTCCACGATTTTCTTGCCCCAACCATATCTAAATACATATTAATCAACAATCTACTGCTATCATTACCAATTGGTGTCAACAAAGTTGCCTCGATCATCTTTCGCGACTTATATAGCTCCAATAAATTTTCTCCTTGAAATATCCCATCACCTTTTCCCCCAAGATCAATTCCTACGAGAGCAGCCATGCTGGCGTATTGCCCCATTCCCCCTCCTTGTTCGCCAGATTCCAACACAAAAGTAGTAGTAGCTGTATAGTTAGGTTTCTTGAATTTTGCATAACAAAATCCCAAAACTGCGCCGATTAATATCATTATGAGGATGATATACCATTTTGAAAGCAAATAATTAACCCAGATTTTAATGCTCAAAAGAAATTCCTTCAAGGTTATTTCACGCCTATTTTTTATATCTCCCATACTTATTAATTATATATTTTAACAATTTTCTTTCATAAAGAAGAAAGCTTATTAAACCCTAGCAAAAGCTCTCTCTCAAATTAGAGTAAAAACTACTCAAATTATTAGTTTGTTAGGGTATCAATTTTTCATAACATTTAAAACCCTTTTTGCTATCAATATCAAAAAAAATAAATATATATATACATGGTACCAATAGCTCTTCATGATTGTAATTAATCCTCCCTGAGTAGAAAATCCGTACTCACCTTTATCTTTGACAAATAGTGTGACAAGCCAAGGAAATATGAAATGTCTAAATAATCTGAATTTTTCGATCTCAATAGTCCAAGCTCCTAAACCAGCATCTTTAAGAATCAATAAATAGTTTGAAATAAAAACTTTAAAGATATTATAACCTCCTTTTTTAGGAGGAGTTTCGACATTAAAAAAATCATTAAAATAGATTACCAGCCCCCGCTTATCTCCTGCAATCTGTAAGCTCCAATCTACTTGGAGCAGCTGCATAGAAGCAAACCTATTCTTGTTTTCAATAATTGTAAAAGAATCTCTCCAGGCACCAAAATTGGCTATCCATGTATTAAAATAACTAACTTCATTTAAAAATTCTTTCATACCAACAACTTTTTTTTCGGTGTTAGAATTTAAAAACATGTTTTGATAAAAAAATAGATCTTCTTTAGTTTCTAAGTGCTTCTCAATTTTTTTCAACATGTCCCTCAATGCATTTGGCTTAAATGACAATGTATCATTAAATAGTCTTATATACTTCCCAGTGGCACGTTCTAGAATCCTAGTGAAATTCGCATCTTTAATGTTTTCTTCATTATAATAATACTTCACAAGCGGATACTTCTTAACAACTTCTTTCGTATGGTCAGATGAACAGTTATCTGATACTATTACCTCAATCAAATCCTCATCAAAATCAGGATTTGAAAATAACGCCGCCAACGTTCTGTTTAATACATCTGCTCGGTTAAATGTTGGAATACAAATTGACAATAAAAACTCAGACATTATGCCACTCCTTCCTTTTCGATAAAAAAATTGATATTGTCCATATCAATGAAATTACTGTAATAATACAATATCCAAGAGCTATCCCGTTAACACCAAAACACTTACCCATCAATACTGTCGAACAAGCACACAATATACCAATACCAATGCTTTGAAAGAGCATTGGTTCCTTCTTATGACATCTCAAATAAGTAGCTAAAGAATTAACAATATGATTAATTAAAATAGGGATAGTCATACAAACAAGTGGAAAAGCTGCCAAAAAGCGATCACCAAAATACTTACCCAAAATAGTTATGTGATAAGCTTTAATTAACGAAAGTGAACTAAGAAAAATAACTATTCCTAATAAATTAACCATTGTTGATTGAAACAGGGTTTTATTAAAAAGCTTATCCAATTCATCAAATCTTTTTGTTGCAATCAGATCGGAATAAACTGGTACTTTAGTCGTCATCCAGCTTAAAGTCAAACTTAATATAGCATTTAGCACAGCTATCGACATTCCCATTTGTCCCGCCACAACTGGTCCTTCGGTAGCAAATAGAACAGGATTAAAAAGCTGGAATATAAAATAACCACTTATCCAACTTAATGCTATTTTCCATTGAAATGGGAAAATTTCTTTTATGTAATCTACTCTATGCAAAATTATTTTATTCCAAAATGTCAGAACTAGAGGCCTTAAATCCGACCAGAAAAACCAAGAAAATCCAATAGATAGTGAACAGACGGAGGCCAGTGGTGCCGCATATAGTTTCAGACCCAATAGAAAAAATAAGAAAAGTGCTACCAATTGTACAATCTGCTGAATAAACCGCAATTTTGATATATCTTTAACTCTTCCTAAACCTTCAATAAAGGCCCACAGCGGTGATACCAATAAGGACAAAGAGGTGGTTAAAGAAAGTAGTGTCCAAGGACCTTTCCAGTCAACACCATTCTCCTTGTCGTATACATTAAAAAATACAATCCCCAGAATCAATAAAACAAAAAATAATATCAAAGAAATGATTGCAAACCACTTAATGGCAAACCTCAACAAAGAAGATATTCTGGAAATAGCTTTAGCGTCCCCATCAAAATTTATATTAGATTCCCATCTTAGATGTGAAGCTTCATGTGCAACATACTGAACAATAATTCCTGAGAAGCCCAATTCAAAAAATATCTGAAGAGCGAGGATACTACCAAATGTGTAATAATATCCTTGCTCTTTAGTTGTCAAGAAAGTTACTATAAATACCAAGGATATAATGCCCCCCATTGCCTGAAGTAGTCGAGCAATGATTGTATATCCGATGGCACCATCAATACCAAATTTACGTATTAATGTTTTGAAAATATTTAACACCTTTTTCGTTATTATCCTTGAATATAGTTCCTAATAACATCAGCGATATAATCATAATGTTGTTCATTTAAGCCGGGCCAAACTCCCAACCAAAACGATTGATTCATGATAATATCAGTATTTCGTAAATCTCCTATTACACGATGTTGAATATTTTCATAGGCAGGTTGCCTTAAAAGGTTGCCACCAAATAACAAACGTGTTCCAATTTTATGTTCTTCCAAATGCTGGACTAACATATGTCGATCTGCAGCATCCCCTTCACGAAGTGTCAAAAGAAAACCAAACCAAGACGGATCCGAATGTGGAGTGGGTTCAGGTAAAATAAAAATGTCTTCGAACTCTTTCATTCTTTCATATAAAGCGAGATAATTCGCCTTTCTTTTTGCCACAAAAGAATCTATTTTTTTGATTTGGGCGACACCAAATGCAGCTTGCATATCAGTGACCTTTAGATTAAACCCTATATGCGAATAAGTATATTTATGATCGTAACCATATGGTAACGATCCTAGTTGCTGACCAAACCGACATCCACAAGTATTATCTTTCCCCGGTTCACAATAACAATCTCTACCCCAATCTCTAAAACTTTCTGCGATTTTTGCCAATTCAGGATTATTAATTACGACTGCACCACCCTCACCCATTGTAATATGATGTGCAGGATAAAATGAAAACGTCGATAAATCACCAAAAGTCCCCGTTTTATTACCTCTATATGTTGCTCCCAAAGAATCACAATCGTCTTCTATCACCCATAAATTGTATTTTTTTGCCACACGCATCACTTCATCCAGATCAAAAGGATTCCCTAGTGAATGTGCAATCATTATCGCTTTTGTTTTTGGAGAGATCGCTTTCTCAATGTCTTCAGACAACACATTGTGCGTCGCTATATCAATATCCACGAACACAGGTATCGCTCCAAATTGAATCATCGGGTTTACTGTTGTCGGAAAACCAGCAGCAACAGTTATTACTTCGTCTCCTCGTTTAATTGCTCTATCTCCTAATTTCGGTGAAGTGAGCGTGTAAAAAGCAACAAGATTTGCTGAAGACCCCGAATTCACAAGAAGTGCCTTAGATGCTCCAAAATAACTTGCAAACTCATGTTCGAATTGGTTTGCAAATCGACCTGCAGTCAACCATCCATCCAACGCCGCATCTACTCCTAATAAAATATCCTCCTCATCCAACACTTTTCCCGTAACTGGTATATAATGTTCTCCTGCAATAATTTTGTTGTTCGTTTGCTTTTTTGCTATCTCTCTAAGCGCGTTCTCGATATTTAAATCTGAAATATTTTTTAACATAGTAATAATTTTCAATTTTCCGTTCTAATTAAGTGCCTTCCATTTCTATTGGTTTGGAAAAAGGCTCCATTTCTGTGATTGGTTTGCCAAAGGCTATTTTAGGATAGGTATTCGTATGAGGTTCGATCATTACCTGTAATAATGCAGCTTTGTTTTTATTCTCGGAATTCCATAGCCATGATAAGGCGTCTGCTACTTCGTTATCGTTTGATATCGTTCTTGCCGAAAGACCATAGGCTTCTGCAACTTTCTCAAAATTGGGTGCACTATACCCCCAATATGTCGATTGGTACCTAGAATCAAAATAACTATCCTGAAATTGAGTTATCATGCCTAAAGATTGATTGTTAAACACAATAATTTTAATATTCAAATCGTTTCTTACAACTGTCTGTAATTCCTGGATATTGATTTGCATGCATCCGTCACCTACCAACACAACGACAGGCTCATTGTTTAAAGCAAAAGAGGCTCCGATGGCCGCTGGCAAAGAGAATCCCATAGCCCCCATCCCGCCGGATGTTAGGAAATGTTGACCGATTTGTAGCTCTAATGACTGACTGGCCCACATCTGGTGACTTCCCACATCAGCAAGAAATGCTTTGGCTGACCTACTAGCGCGCGAAACTAAATGAATAAAATTATTAGGATTTATTCCAGTTGTCGATAATTCTGCTGTATCTGGCCATTGAGTCCTCAAATTTGAGATACGATTGCACCATGCTGACTTCGCTTCAAATTTTGTAGACGCAAAATCGTCCCCAAAAGCGCGAAAAAAATCTTTGAGATCACAAACAATTGCTTCACACCCCTTAACCCTATTGTTTATTTCTTCTTGTTCACAATCTATATGAAAAATTTTCCGATTTTCAATAAATTTAGTATCTGCTCCAGTTTGCCGGATGTCTAAACGAGCACCTAAAACGATGAGCAAATCACATTCTCCGAATGCCATATTTGCCCATCTATTACCGTAGCTTCCAATAAATCCAACTCTTAAAGGATCGTCATATGAAATAGTATCCAATCCTAATAATGAAGTAATTACAGGAATATTAACAAGATCGATAAACTTATGAAATAGCGCCTGGGAATTAGATGCTTTAATACCTCTTCCTGCGAGAATAAGTGGTGATTTAGAAATTTTGATTGCCTCCGCTAAGTTTGAAATTCCTCTTTGATCGACGGCTTTATCTTTTTCTATAATCTTCTGTACCCAACATAAATCAATTTGTTCACGTTGGACATTCATCGGAACGTCAATCAATACCGGACCGGGACGTCCTTTCATTGCAATTTCGTAAGCTTGCTCAAAAATTTCTTCGACCTCCCATGCTGAATTCACTGAAAACACGGCCTTAGTTATGGGACTTGCCATAGAAACAATATCCGTTTCTTGAAATCCCAATTGTCTAATTGGCCTATTTCCCTTTTGCTCATGGGTGTTAACCTGCCCAGTAACAAAAATTGCAGGAACAGAGTCAAAATAACAACTCCCTATGCCGGTAAGTAAGTTTGTTGCACCTGGCCCACTAGTCGCCAAAGCGACGCCCGGAATCCCTTTAATTCGGGCAAAGCCTTCTGCTGCAAATGCGGCCCCCTGTTCATGGTGCATTGTCACAATTTTTATATCCGTTGTTTGATTAAGAGAATCCAAAATATGGGTAATCATACCTCCCGACAGCTCGAAAACAGTCTCTATTCCTTTCCTTACAAAGAAATCAGCAATAAAATCAGATACTTTCATTGTTATAGTTATAACTTAATATTGTTCGTTTAAACCCGTCCATCGCAGATATTTTTGGATTCCAATTTAATTTCTTCATCTTCTCTATATTAGGAATATAACTCGAAATTGTATTCTTCAAATACTTTGTTTTCGAATCTTGCGAATGCAAATTAACTGAAAGTCCTTTTTCAGGAAATATTCTAACTAACAGCTCTGCTAATTCCAATACACTGAACTCCTGAGACGGATTTCCTACGTTATAAGAATTTCCATTTTCACCATCTAATAGAACTTTAAAAAAAGCTATAGTAGCATCACTTAAATAACAAAATGCTCTTCTCGAGCTTCCATCGCTATTAATAATTATATCATTATTAGACAAAATATTTGAAACAAAATCAGCATAAACCCTACCGTCATCTAATTTCATTCCAGGACCGTACGTATGAAATGGACGTACAATCTTGGTAGGAATACCAAATTGATGATAAAAGCTAACACAAATATTCTCTCCCATTCTTTTGCTTTCACCGTAACATGCCCTTAAACTCATGGGATCCAAATAACCGTAAGAACTTTCTTCTATACTATTACTCTTATCACCGCAATCTCCATAAACTTCGGCTGAACTAAAGTATAAGAAAGATTTTACCTTCTTTTTTCTTGCCAGTTCTAACAAGTTAACCGTTCCAATGACATTAGCCTTTAAAGTCCCAACTGGATCAACACCGTAATAAACAGGGCTAGCTTGGCTAGCGGCGTGGATTATATAGTCAACCTTTGCTTTAACTAGAAGTGGAGAGGAAACATCTTGCTCAATAAAACTTAAATGGGGGTCATCCAAATATGCTGCAAATCTATTTTCTGCATTTCCTCGATTTCTAACTAAAGCTATAATTTTAATATTAGCATTTAGAACTAATTGGTTTATAAACAACAATGTTTCAACCAAATATCCAGGTAAAACCCCGCTAGCACCGGTGATTAAAACTGTAGTATTATAAAATTTTTCCCAATCAATATCAGAATTATAAATTTCTTCTAAATCTTCCTTTATTATGCTATTCGTGGTCATGCTAAAATCTATTCAAATAATCAAAAATTTGCTTTTGCATCAACTCTTTTGCAGCATTTTGTCCCTGGGTCACAAACGTTTTATACCATAACATGGTATTTTCTACAGCTAAGGATGCATCCCATTTTGGCTGCCAGTCTAATTTATTGGAAATTTTACTAATATCTAATTTCAAAAGTCCTGCTTCATGTGGTTGATTAACTCCTGTTTCAACGCGAAAGCTGCCCTCGCCCCAAAATTTTACCGATAGCTCAAGCATCTCCTTAACAGAAAGCGAATCCTTAGCATTTGGACCTATATTATAAGCTCCATTGAATTTCTGAGGAGATTCGTCTTGTTTGGCACCTAAAATCAAGTAAGCCACTATTGGCTCAAGCACATGTTGCCATGGCCTAATTGCAGTTGGATTGCGTATAATAATTTCCTTTTTCTGACTTAATGCGCGAGCAACATCTGGTATAAGCCTATCTTTAGACCAATCGCCCCCACCTATTACATTACCCGCCCGAACAACACTAATATCTTTTAAATGGAACTTATACTGTGAGTTATTAAAAAAAGATTGGACATAAGAGTTGATGACTAGTTCTGTGCATGCTTTACTTGCACTATAGGGATCATATCCACCTAATCTATCATTTTCTCTATATGGATATTCCCATTCATTATTTTGATAGACTTTATCAGTAGTTATTAAAACAAGAGTACATTTGTTATCTAATTCTCTTACCCCATCCAACAGATTAGCAGTACCGATAGCATTCACTTCAAAAGTCTCAGATGGAATTTCATAAGACAATCTTACAAGCGGTTGAGCTGCTAAATGAAAAACAAAGTCTGGTCGAAAATCGCCGATTGCAGTCTTTAATCTATCTCTGTCTCTTAAGTCAGCTATGACAGAATCACAAATTGCATTCCCCTGAATAACATTGAAAAGATCATCCTTGTTATTAGGACTCAATGCATATCCTTTCACATTCGCACCTAGCATCGTTAATAGCTGTAATAACCAAGAACCTTTAAAACCAGTATGCCCAGTCAGAAAAACTTTTTTACCCGAATAACATTTTTTTAGTTTATCAAACATATTACCAAATTTTCCATTTTGCGTCCCCTTTTTTCCACATTTCTTCAAGTTCTATTCGGTCCCTAAGCGCATCCATTGGTTTCCAGAAACCTTGATGTCTGAAAGCTCTCAGCTGTCCGTCATTAGCAATATCTATAAGTGGTCGCTTTTCCCATTGAACATTGTCCATATCACCTTCTAGATAATGAAAAATAGCTGATTCCAAAACAAAAAAACCACCATTTATCCACATTCCATCACCTTGTGGCTTTTCAACAAAATGATCTACACTTCCATTTTCACTCATTTCTATATTACCAAAGCGCCCTGGAGTTTGAACGCTGGTCAATGTCGCTAATTTTCCATGTGATTTATGAAATTCAACTAACTCTCTAATGTTAACATCTGCAACTCCATCACCATATGTCAACATAAACGTTTCATTTCCTATATATTTTTCGATACGCTTAATACGACCAGCTGTATTCGTATGAAGACCAGTATCTACTAAAGTAACTTTAAAAGATTCAGAGTTGGAGAAATGAACATCAACTTTATTTTTTTCTAACTCTATGGTAACATCAGAATTATATAGGTAATAATTTAAAAAATACTCCTTAATTGCTTGACCTTTATATCCCAAACATATAATGAAGTCATTAAATCCATAAGCTTCATAAATCTTCATAATATGCCATAAAATTGGCTTTCCTCCTATTTCCACCATAGGTTTCGGTCTCGCCTCTGTCTCTTCCATCAATCTGGTTCCCAGCCCACCTGCTAACAATACTACTTTCATTGTGTTTATTAAATTTTCACTACGACATCATTACTCACAGGATAAGAACAACATAATAGTGTCTCATTATCTTTTATATCTGTTCTTTCTTTTCCTCCACCAACTATCTTTACTTTTCCCTGCAAGATTTCAGCCTTACATGTATTACAACTACCTGTTTGACATGAATAGGGTAAATCTATATTAGCATCCAAGGCAGTTTCTAAAATCGTCTGCCCTCTGATTACTTCTAGTACCATCTCCCTTTCTTCAAATTGAATTTTGACATTTTGTGTAACAATATCCTCAAAATCTTTGGGATCTTTAATTAGTTCAAAGTCCTCTGAAAATATCATATCTCTAGAAAAACCGAGCTCTAGTAAAGTGCTTATTAAAGATTCTTTCAACCCCAAAGGTCCGCAGATCAAATGCCGGGCGTTATACACGTTTAATTTATTTACAATCTCAACAATAGAGTCTTCTGAAATTCTTCCTTGTACACAAAACGGAAAATCGGGTTCAACAGATAATTTTGTGTAAAAATAAATCACTTTAAATCTGTCTTTATATTTCAATTCTAGAGATCGAATCAGCTCTAAAAATATCGTTTGTTCAATATACCTATTACCATAAATAAGGTATATTTTGGCATTAGTTTTTTGATATAGAGTCTCTTTTATAATAGATATTAACGGCGTGATACCGCTTCCTACACCCCATAAAAATATGTCATTTTGCAAAATATGATCGGTACCAAAATCTCCCATTGGTTCCAATACCTCGATTGAATCACCCAATTTAACCTGATCATGGATATGGTTTGACACAATACCGTTATGTACCCTCTTCACAGTTACATCTAAAGTTGAATCAACAGATGGTGAGGAAGAAAATGAGTATGGTCTAAGATATCTTCTTCCATTTATCCTGAAAATAAGTGTAAGATACTGGCCTGCCAGATATTTAATTTTTCTTAAACTAGGCTGTTTAAAGCAAAGAGTAATTGTGTCGGATGTTTCAATTTTTATATCAATAATTTTCAGTGTATATGTATTCATGATCTAGGTACTGTGTTTAAAAAATTGAGTAAAGGTCATTCTGCCTATTTATTATTTAAATAAACTAATAATAATTGCCAATGTTGAAGCAATACCAGTTCCTATACCGATCCATGCTTGTGAACTCAATTTCTCTCTAGGTGCACGCTTAGGAACTACAATTTCAGCGCCTGGCTTCACATCGGGATATCCACCATCTTTACCTTTTACAGCACCATTTGCATATTGAACAAAGACACGTTTCTTTAAGGCATTGTCAGTAAATCCTCCGGCCTGGTTTACATAGTATTTTAGGTTTTTACCTTTTACATACACCACATTGTTTGGATTCAAGACTTCCCCGACAACCTTCACTGTCTCTAGTTCTTTTGGCACATTGATAATGTCGCCATCCAAAACCAAAAGGTCTCCCTTTTCATAAGGTTTTTCTAAGATTTTATTCAATTCAATACCCACAAGATCACTCGGCTCGATATCTGATGCGGACGTTCCAGCTTGGGAAACTTTTGCCAAAGCTGCACTTTTTGCTTTGGAACCGTCATTATTTTTGTCAACGTCTTTTTCAGCATCTTTATCTAAGCTGGAATCTTTCTGATTACCATCTTCATCGAATCTATCTTTTTCCAATTCTTTTTTCAACCGCTCCTTCTCTTTCTTCTCTTGTTCTTTTAATTTAGACATCCCGGTACGTTTCAGGGAAGCTCCTTCCGTATAGGCATACGGCGTAAGTCCTCCCGCACGTTTAATAATATCCGAAATCCGTTCATCTTCGCGTGTAATCGTATAAAAACCCGGATAAAGTACTTCACCTTCGATTTTGACCTGACGCTGGGTACGGAAACCTGCATCGCCTAATATGGAAATAACATCATAAGGTTGTAACGTCATATTGGGATCTGTAAGCATACCATCTTTAATATCCACCAAAATAGTTTTCGAAGACCGATGGTCAGTCACATCGAGATTCTGAATACGACGGGCAATTTCTACGCGTGCATTTTTCGCCGCTTCAGTAAGCCCTCCCGCCTTCTGAATAACATCGCCCAAAGTGGCATTGCTCGCAAATGGAAAATCACCAGGAAAGCGGACTTCGCCTTGTACAGTGAACTTATACTCATCTCTCAAATCAAAAATAGACGCGATTTCGATCTTATCTTCTCTTTTCAATGGAATATCTGCGGCTGTTCCAGCCAGTATATCGCGTACATTGAAATTAATTAATTCCGAAGTATTATCTGCTTTCAAACGGTTAATCATACCGCGTTCCAAAAACGCATCTTCCCGTACGCCATCTGCCATTTCCAATACCTGTTTTAGGGTCATACCTGGTTCCAAACCAAAGATACCTGGACGGAATACCGCTCCTAAAACACTGATACGATTGGCAAAACGCTCCAATATGGGTTCTACGATATACTGATCTCCTCCTTTGGGTGTATAGTTTGCAAACTGATCTGCATAGATATCCTGTACACTGCGCTCGCGGCCTGTTGTTTGAAGCACTTTAATTTTAGCACTGTACGCATTCTCTGTAAAATCACCCGCATAACGCAAGATATCCGATAGCGACTCTCCAGCCACTGTTTCAAAAATTGCCGGACGCTTAACTTCACCTTCAAACTGCACTCGGGCTCCATATACGGGTATATGAATAATATCCTGATCCTGTAGGCGGATATTACCTTGTTGTATACCATTCGCCAAAAAATCATAGACATCAATGGTGCTTACCACACGATTACCGCGGATGACCTGAATGTTACGATAAGTTCCGTTTTTATTCGGGCCTCCGGACGCATACAATGCATTGAATACCGTTGCTAAAGATGGTAAACTATAGGTTCCGGGTTTCGTCACAGCGCCTGTCAACGTCACACGAATGGTGCGAATATTGCCAATATTAACGCTCACCTGGGTTCTTCCCGAACGTAGCGCAGGATAAGTCCCGCTCAAACGTTGTTCAATCTTGCTTTTCGCCGCCGCGACGGATAAACCTGCAACATTGATCTGTCCCACATATTCCACCTTAATAGTTCCATCCGGACTTACCGGAAGCTGATAGGACGCTTCATTGTCCCCTGTTATATCTAACAATATCTCGTCGTCTGGACCAATAATATAGGAACTCGGTGTCGCCATACGCAAGTTAGGCTCAAAAGTAATCGCATTATTTCTAAAAAGATCTGAGCCAAAGATTTTTAGCTTGCCTTCTTCATTTTCGACGGAGTCGCGTTTATTTAATTGCTTGCTTTGTAACGAATCTGTATTGGAATAACCGCCCACTTGACGGCCATTATTGCGGCCATTAGCTGTGCTATTTGTCCTTCCTTTTAATTGGCCAGGTTGCTGTTTCTTGCGTTTAATTGTAGCCAAACGTTCTTTGAGCTTCTGAACCTCAATAGCAGATACACCCTGCGCACGGGCAAAACCATCCAGTTGGCTTTCATCGTAACCCATTAATGCGGCCTGCTTTACATATTGCTCAATCTGAGCATCACTAAGATTATCAACTTTTATATTCGCAGGGTTGGTTTGGGCATGTACTGTTCCCACAAATCCTGCTATACATAACCATAATATTATTCTTTTCATTCGATACGTCGGCATTTTGCCGCAAAATTAGTAAAACTATTTAATTAAATGGTTTATAAATTTACTCAATGAGGCCCCTTGTCCCTCTTTTGTCCTCTTTTTCTGAAGGAACTATCAAAATTTGATAACGAAATTACAACGGTATCCGCTACTCTCTGATTTTAATTAGTACACAATAATAAATACATTCTATTCTATATCACTGCGTCTCAACCGATTCTGACTCCATTCAAGGTGCCGCCACGTGACGACATTTTATTTTTATCGTCAATAAAAACTTACAGAACAGGAATAGATTCGTCCAGTTAGAATCCTGAAAGTTTTATTACCTTCGTAAAGTTAAGCATAAATTAAATGAAAAGTCCAATCTTTAGTCTTTGGCTATCCATATGTGTAATAGCCCTGTTCTGTTGCTCCTGTAAGGACAAAACAAAAGGCAAGCAGAAAAGCGACCTGACACAACAAAGCGAAAAATCACTGAGTACTGCAGACAGCACTTTATTCCATTTTTGGGATAAATTTGCCATGCAGGATACGGCGCAGGTAAAAAATCCGGACAAGGGAGAACAACACCTTGCTGATTTTATCCAGCTCTTGGCACAGACCCCAGATTCTGCAACAAGAGATAAAGCGGTAGATCTCATGCTGGACAAAGCAAAAATCAACCGGACAAGCTTTGATTATTTCATTAAACAATATGAACACTATCTGTATGATGGCAATTCGCCCATGCGAAATGATATTGTCTACGAATCGGTATTACGCTACCTGATTAAAACAGATGTGCTTTCTGATCTTGAAAAAGAAGCCTATAGACCAACGTATAAATTGGTCCTTCGAAATAAAGAAGGACAAACCGCCGAAGATTTCAGTTATGAATTGGCGGATGGCAAAAAACAAAAACTATCGGAGACAAAAGCTAAATATACCTTCTTGATTTTTTACGATCCGGACTGCTCACATTGCAAAGAAACCATCCAACAACTTCGTGATACACCGCAATTGGTGCAGCTCTTTACTCAACTACAGGTACAAGTACTCGCTATCGACCCATGGGGCGACCGCACGAAGTGGAAAAATTATCAAACTGAGTTATCATACCAATGGATCAACGGCTTTGACAGCGAAAGTAAAATATTGTCTTTCAACTTATACGACCTCAAAGCTTCACCAACCATTTACCTGTTGGATGAGAATAAAAAGGTGCTATTAAAAGACACCTACTTGCAGCAGGTCATTGCTTATTTTGTTAAAACCAATTCTTAGCTGATGTCCGAAAACACAAGCGACAGCAAAACACGGGTTATTTCAAATGAAGACTATTTTGCCGAGGTGCAACGCATCCTTCGTGAAGGTAAAGAGGTACGCATACGCGTCAAGGGCAATAGTATGCTTCCATTCATCAAGGATGGGGATACGGTATTATTGCGAGCTTATCAACGGCAATCGCTTGCTTTAGGAAGCAATATACTCGCCAAAGACAAGGATAAATTTGTCTTCCACCGTTTTGTAGGCAAGAAAAATAATCAATATATATTGGCAGGAGATGGGAATCTTGTACTCCGCGAATATGTAGAAGCAACAGACATCATCGCTATCGCTTATACGCTTTATCCACAAGATAAAGATAAAGCGGTAGCGATAGATCGGCCCTGGCCCAGATTACGCGGAATGGGCTGGTACCATATCCGTTTGTTGCGCCGTATTGCAGCTAAATTGACCCGCTGAGAAAGAAAATTGTTAACTTTGCCTTAAAAGAACAAAAAGAACTTAGGAATTCGCTGATATATATGAAAGAATATGTTTTACTTTATGCATAAATTACAACTGGAGCATCTTTCTGTAACATAAACAACATTTGAATTCCCTGGACTCTTTATGGCCATTAAAGCTGCCGAAGGCAGCATAAAAAAAGAAAAACAGTTCATGAACAAACAAAATGCAAAACATTCATGAACACCATTGGATACAGACACGGATAAATAATTATTTATATGAAATTAAGATCAGATTTAGTTTTGAGAACAATCGGTTCAGATCATTTGATCGTGGACCCTAGCCAAGATATGGTTGACCTATCAACAGTTTATACGCTAAATAGCTCTGCAGCATGGTTGTGGGAACAGCTCAAAGGAAAAGAATTCAATATAGACGGCATCGTCGAATTACTTTGCGAAAACTATGACGTAGACATCGATCAGGCAAAATCTGATGCGGAAATTCTTCTGCAGGACTTCCAAAAACAGGGCCTGTTAGAAAAATAGCCATGAGTTCAAACAGAGACATTAAATGAAGAGCATCTGGATATTCCATATGGCAAATAATCAACAAATTGATTGTATGAAATGAACAACAATAGCCTGAAGCAACATCTACGCTGGGCTTGGTCGATCACCCAGGGGTACCGAGGCAAGTTGTTCCTTTATTTCATCCTGGAACTGATCTGCATCGGGCTTTCCCTCGCCTTTGTATTTTTATCCAAAAAGGCTGTTGATACCGCCACTTCCCAGGGAGATCTGCCGCTAAAATGGCTGCTTATTGGCATCGTTGGAAGTATTGCATTAAATGTCGGTATCAAGGGATATTCGGGTCGCATGATGGAGCAGATCAAACTGATGCTCACACTTCAATTGCAGCGAACGATGCTCGATGCCCAAATGCTCTCGGTATGGAAATTAATCAAAAATTGGCATACAGGCGATATTCAGATCCGCATCCAAACGGACTGTGAAGAAGTTGCCAATACCATCGCCAATACATTCTTGTCTTTTCTATTGACCACGATCCAGCTATTGGCGTCAGTCGGTTTTCTATGGTATATGGACCCCATGCTGGCGCTGATGATCCTCGCCATATCCCCCTTATTTGTATTTTCAAAATTATACTTCCGCAAAATGCGTAAGCTCAGCAAGGAAGTCAAGGAGGAGGAAAGCAACTTTTCAAAGGTGCTGCAGGAAAATCTGCGTTTTCGTCTGCTCATTCGGGCAATGGGCCTCTTCCCTAAAAGAAGGGAGAAACTCCTGGCGAGCCAGCATCAATTATTTTTGTTGAAAATACGGCAGCTCAACTTTTCAACCTATACGCAGGGGGCAATGAAAGTAGCCATGAACGCAGGTTATTTGGTTGCCTTTATCTGGGGGATTTACCGATTGCAGTCGGGCCAGATTTCATTTGGCACAATGACCGCTTTCCTGCAATTGGTTGCACGGATACAATCGCCTATTCTCGCATTGATAGCCTATATTCCAGGTTTTGTCCGGTTCCGCGTCTCTGCCGACCGTCTACTGGAACTACAGGCCGGCGAGATCGAACCTCAGGTGACACCGCAACGACTCCACGAGACACAGGAGCTCCGGATCAGCGACCTCTCCTTCCGTTATGAAGATAAGTGGGTTTTACAAAATTTGAATCTTTCCTTAAAAGCAGGTGAGCCAACGGCTATCATCGGACCAAGTGGAAAAGGGAAAACAACATTGATCCGTTTGCTACTGGCACTGCTTAAAGCCGAAAAGGGAGAAATTTCCCTTATAGACAGGGATGGTGCAAGGCCACTAACGGCCAGCCATCGGATCAACCTCGCGTATATTCCGCAGGGAAATTCGCTCTTTAGTGGAACTATTCGCGAAAATTTACTCCTTCATGTCAAAGAAGAAGGGGCAATGGATATGCAAAAAGCACTTTGGCTGGCCTGTGCAGAATTTGTATTTGACCTCCCCGACGGAATCGATACAGTCGTCGGTGAATCGGGTATAGGCCTATCGGAAGGGCAGGCACAACGCGTTGCTATTGCCCGCGCACTCATGCACGACGGCGATATCTGGCTCTTCGATGAGGTGACCTCTGCATTGGATAAGACCACCTCAGATACGTTAATACAGCGGCTATTAACACATGGAAAACACAAAATCTGTTTGTTTGTAACACACGACCTGAACCTGGCCGAAAAATGCCAGCAACGTATCTATCTGGACTAAAATTTGTTCGGGCAAACAAAAAGGATAGCAATCAATCGAGTGGGATATTGCCCCAATAGAGCGCAAAAAAATAGCCGCCAACAGCAGGACTGAAATAAAAAGAAATAACGGGAAAATAGAATAAACCGGATTTTCTAACGAGTTTTTAAAAGACAAATCGGGCATAGCGAGCCCGCGAAATAATTATTTAGACATGAATTTGACGAAATCATCCGAATTATCCCAGACACGCTACCGCATCGCGGAATTGGTATTGGAATTTAATCATCCCGCAGACTATCCTCTGGCACAGCTTCTGCCTTCTTTCCGGGACTTCCAATGGCTAGACTCCGCAGACAAAACAGACATTAGCATCACGGTCAGTTTAGCGAAAGCACCGATACCTGACGATAAGGGTATACTTCGCACAGACGAATCTATTGCATGGGGAGACCGGTTTCGCTTTTATGAAAAAGAGGATACTTTTATCACAACAATTATCAACGAGCAGGGCAATGCCGCCTGGTACCTCCAAAGTGACCGAAACTTTGAACATTCGCTACTTTATGTTCCTGAAAGCACAGCGGATGAACAGACGGGTGTCATTACCTGGATGGCGATGATGATCTTTGGGCAGGCTAGCCTACTACACCAAACCATTATGATCCATGCCTCTGTAGCAAACCATGCAGGTAGAGGGGTCGCTTTTTTGGGCAAAAGTGGCACCGGTAAAAGCACGCATAGCCGCCTCTGGTTAAAACATATTCCAAATACCGTCTTACTTAACGACGATAACCCAGCCATTCGCATAACAGATAAAGGGGTGTTAATTTATGGTACACCTTGGAGCGGCAAAACGCCATGTTATAAAAACGAACAATTGCCATTGCAAGGATTTGTTCGCCTGCAACAGGCTCCCATGAATGAGTTCGAGTGGCAGACTGGCCTTAAAGGTTTTATCGCGGTACTGCCTAGCTGTACTTCCATACGATGGAATAAGGAGTTGTTCTCAACTATGAATACCATTCTGGAAAAAATCATCGTTCAGGTTCCTGTAGGTTATTTAAAATGCTTACCCGATGCTGCTGCGGCAGAACTATGCCATTCGGCTCTATTTCCGAACGAATAAAACCTTCTTGGTTTCGCTGTCACCGGCAAGCGATGAAAGCAAAACAAGGTTCTTTCTGAACCAATAAGATGCGAACTTTCAGAAAAAAGCTTATCAGATTCGGACTTGCTTCGTACCTGCTTCGGATGCGACCAGACGAAGACCCAATATGCAAAAGACCTTGACCAGACCCCGAACAGGAATTATCTGGTCAGGATCTGTACAAAGTGTGTACAGACACTGGTCAGGCCCGAACGCTCTACGAACAACGTACGAACACAAAGTGAATAAAGCCATAAAAAATCCCTCAAAGTCTCGTCGACAATGAGGGATTTTTTATAACTATCTTTTGATTGACGTCTGGATTAACGTTTCTTGATCATACCACGATCTGGCCGTATATTGACCTCTCCTTGGTTAAGCGTGCGATAGCCCTTTCGGCTGACGGCATTGATAGAAGCTTTGGTTGTAATACCCGGTGCTGCCTCATTCAATGCTGTGGCCAACATCGTCTCTTTCTTATCACCTACGTCGACAAATACATAATCGGTTATATTGCTTTTATCGGGTACAAAACCATCCCAATAGTCTGAAAAATCCGCCGAATTTTTCAATAGAAAGGACACTGGCCAGAAAGAAACTTTATTCTGGACAACCTGCTCAAAGAAACCTACTGGCTTGCCGTATGTACGTGTACCAGAAGCTATAATCTGTACTTGCAGATAGGGTTTAAGCACATTGATCAGCATTTCAGCAGCCGATGCAGTGCGGTCGCTCACCAAGAAATAAACTTTATTCAGGTTCAAATTGCTCTTACCCTCAAATTTTGTATCCTGAAACATCTTATTGATACTCGGTGTAGCCTTGATGTAATCATTCACCTCATATTTAAGCATCAGCTTTCCTTTCGTAATTGCTCCTCCGATCTTATCAGCAACGTAGGCGGAAGCATCCACATAGCCTCCTCCATTGTAGCGCAGATCAACAATTAAACTTTTAATCTGCTGACTCTGGAACTTATCAAAAGCCGCATCTACTTTCTGTTGATTGACATTATTATTCTCAATTTCTTCAAAGGAAGATAAGGCGAGGTATCCTACACTAGTTCCGTTATACGTATAGACAGAGTCTTTATAGATAGGATCAATGGTATAGCCATTCGCATAAGTAAGGTCTTTGGTCGTTGTTGTTCCGTCTTGATGTTTCACTTGCAGTTTAAGCGTACTTGCATCCAGTGCCGCATTCAATTTGTTCATCATCTTGTCCCGCGCACTTGCATCATTGATGGTACAACCGCTAGCCGTACAGGTGACAGCGATCGAATAATCGGAATCACCGTTGACAGCCGTAATAAAATCAGACCGTTTGAAACCTGCCTTTTGGGCAGGAGATCCCCCCTCGACAAAATAGATAATGGGATATGCCGTTTTTTCATCTTCGGTACCCAATTGAACATAGATACCATATCCATCATTGGTATCCATCTTGAGTCTACTAGATGCAGCGGTTCCTGTATTGTAGCCATCTAAACCAAGCATGTACGAGAACCTGTCAAACACACCACTCGGATAGGCGGCATGTGCCGGTGTCAGCTTCTTCAGCGCATCGAGCACCATATCTGCCGAACCATATTTATCCGTAAATTGGGAAGGATCTTTCGTATAATCAGGAATGGATTTGTCCCAAAGTGAATATAGTTTATAATACTTGTAGATATCATCCTTAATCAGTTGCGCTTCGGTGCGTTCGACCGGTTCAGGCTTGGGTTCAGGTTTAGGGGTATCCTTTTTACAGGAGAAGACTAAAAGTCCAGTCAGTGCTAGGATAGTCAAACGTCCTGTTTGTTTGAAAGGCGCTAAGTTCATAGTTGAAACATTTGTAAAACAAACATAAATATTTTAAGCCGATCCACAATAAAAAAACACGCCTTGCTTTAATATTTATATTTCTCCTTCCACTTGTCCCGTAAGCTTTGCCTTAATTTTTCCTCCTGCGAATTCTGCCCAGGCTCATACAATTTGACACCACTAATTTCCTTGGGAAGAAATTCCTGCACGACAAAGTTACCCGGATAGGCATGTGCGTACTTGTATTCGGCGCCATAATTTAAGTCCTTCATCAATTTGGTCGGAGCATTACGGATATGCAAAGGGACAGATAGATCTCCAGTTTGTTTCACCAAGGCCTGTGCCTTATTGATTGCCTCGTAAGATGCATTGCTTTTGACCGAGGTAGCCAGATAGATCACCGTCTGCGAGAGAATAATACGTGATTCGGGCCATCCAATGACATTCACTGCCTGAAAACAATTGTTGGCCAACAGTAAGGCATTGGGATTGGCATTACCGATGTCTTCCGAAGCCAAAATCAATAGCCGCCGTGCAATAAAGGATGGATCCTCTCCGCCTTCGATCATCCGTGCAAGCCAATATACCGCTGCGTTCGGATCGGACCCACGGATCGATTTGATAAAAGCGGATATAATATCGTAATGTTGCTCCCCCGCCTTGTCATAAATAGCCATATTTTGCTGCACCTGTTTCAGGACAAAGGCATTGGTAATCGGCTCTTTATGTAATACGGACGCGTTGATAACCAGTTCTAGGACATTCAACAGTTTACGTGCATCCCCGCCAGAAAGCCGCAATAAAGCCTCATACTCTTCAATGACAATAGCCTGCTTTTGTAAGTATTCATCTTCGTGCAATGCTCTTTGAATCAATCCGATAAGATCTTGTTCGGAAAGATGCTCCAACACATACACCTGGCATCGCGAAAGCAAGGCAGAAATAACCTCGAAAGATGGATTTTCAGTTGTTGCACCGATGAGCGTCACCAGACCGCGCTCAACAGCCCCTAAAAGGGAATCTTGCTGCGATTTAGAAAAACGGTGAATCTCATCAATAAATAAAATGGGTTGATCTTGATTAAAGTTCATCAGCCGTTCAGCCTTTTCGATGACTTCACGAATATCTTTCACACCTGCCTGAATCGCACTTAATGAAAAGAAAGGCCGATCGAGTTCTCGAGCGATTAACAAAGCTAAACTTGTTTTCCCGACCCCTGGAGGCCCCCATAGAATCATGGAAGGAATATTCTTTTGCTGGATGGCATGATAGAGTACTGCATCTGGCCCAACAATATGCTGTTGTCCCACATAATCGCTCAATTGCCGCGGTCTAAGTCGTTCTGCTAATGGAATTCGTGTTGCCATAACACAAAGTTAAACATTAAAACAGCACAACGGCTAAATATTTTAGCTTTATTCGGCAAAATTCTTCCATTAAATTTTCACAAAGCGATAAGTCTCAAGCTTTCACAAGCTCAGTTTCAGCCCCCATCATTCGCCTCTCGAAATTACTTTAACATTTTTTCACACAATTTTTCGGCATATTTGCTCCATGATATATGTAAATTGCTTTTGGCAGAACATCATCGAGCGCGAAAGTCGATCGAAGAAAGCAGTAGATTGCTCGAATATGCCATTTAGCTAAATTTATGTAAACGTTAATGATAACGTAATCTTTTATGAGAATGACAAAATACTGGATCTCTATATTTACCATCCTGGCAATGTACATGGATATACCTAGTCAGGTTATGGCGCAAAGCGCAGACAAGGATTATACCGGCGCGATAAAAAAATACGATGCTTCATTTAAGGGGATTGGTCCCGAGGTTTATTTTTTACCGCCACCGAAAACCGCCAATGAAATACTAGCAGAGAATTATGCGGACAAGAAATCGTTCAGCAAAGAAATTGCAAGACGCCTCCTGCTCCAGCGACTACTATTGCAACTACGGAGCACCAATAACCTGGGGCATTTTCAATATTTAATGAATCCCTTGCCACCTACAGCGAATAGCTGGAACGATGCCATTGAAGGCCAGAAAAAAGCTCAAAATTGGATTGCGGGTTATGCCCTATCAAATGAAGCAGCCTTATTTTCCATTAAAAATAACGATAGCAGCAATGCATCAAAATTTCTATACCAGGCACTTTCCTTGGCAAATCGTACCGACAACAGGGATGATATCGCTACCATAAATATGAATATCAGCAATTTCCAGCTGTATAGCGGAGACTTTGTACGCGCCGAGGAGAGCGCACAAAATTATCATACCTATGCGATGACGAGCAAAAGCTATGCGGAGCAGGCCAATGCCTGGCTTTTAATTGCTATGGCCCGAGCCGGCCAGGGAAATTATAAAACTGCCGAAAATAATATTATCCGCAGCGCAATCCCGCTATTCAATAAGGCTAAAGCCTATGAAGGGAAAATCTTTGCCTGGGAAATGCTCGCTGAAATTTATTTTAAACAGAATAAATTTACCGAAGCCCAGTGGTTTCTGCTTCAAGCCCGCGACTTGGCCAATGCAAAAAAATTAAGTAGTGAGCTCGCTGAAATCGAATACTTGCTGGCCTCCTCCAAACAAAAAGATGGTAATTACAAAGTGGCGATCAAAGAGTTTGTACAGGCGGCAGAATTGGCTTCAGATGAGAATAACAAACAGCTGTCACTCGCTATATTGGACAAACTTGGTGAAGTATACCTTGTTTTAAAAGACTACCCATCGGCTGATCAGACCTATAAAGCCTATACACAGTTGAAAAATGAACTGTACAATTGAAACAGTTAAAACAATCTGCCTCTTCTATTGGTCTGTTGAAAGAGCAGTTCACAAAGAGATTTTAAGCTTTTTGTAAATATTAAAGGATAAATCAAATAAATTTTTAGATTCTGCGATAATGTGCTACGAATTTCACTAAATTAGGACGCTTATCAATAGGAGCTGAATATTTTTTAAAAAGAATGATTATTAAAACCGTCGAAAATATGTTTAGGAAACTCATATTTGCACTTTTTGTTGTATCCATTGTTTCTTGTGGTTCAAAACCACGCGTAGCGTTGCCTGAAGATGGAGGACTGAAACCAAGTACACAGCATCAGATCATCGCGAAGGAAGTCTCTGGATTATTGGAAAATGCGAGCTACAAAAAGGTCAAAATGAATGATTCGATATCGGGTATCATATACGATAATCTAATCAAAAGTCTGGATCAGGGAAAAAACTACTTGCTTCAATCGGATATTGATGAATTTCAAGCGTACAGAAACAATCTTGCACAGGATATCAAAAATGGAGATCTTTCTGCAGCATTCCATATTTTCAATGTTTATTCGAAGAGATACCTGGACAGAATGCAATATGCGCTTTCAGAAATCGACAAGAAACAAGACTATACAAAGGATGAGTATTACCAACCTAACCGTGAAAAACTAGGCTGGTTCAAAACCGCAGATGAAGCCAACGACCAATGGCGTAAACGCGTAAAATACGATCTGCTCAACTTAGAAACTGCGAGTGGCAAGTCTACCGACAGTGCGAAGACCAAACAGGTGGAAACACTAAAGAAACGCTATGTCAATTTGATCTCACAGGCGAAGAAAACAAATGCAAACGATGCTTTTCAGGTAGTGATGCAGGCTTTGACCGATGCTGTTGATCCGCATACATCCTACTTTAATCCTTCTTTTGCCCAAGCCTTCAATGAGGGAATGGCCAATACCTTTGAAGGAATCGGAGCAAGACTTGTCGTCGATAACGAGGCCGTAAGTATCTTCGAAATTATTCCGGGCGGACCAATATTCAAAGACAAGAGCATTCATGTCAACGATAAGATCATTGCAGTTGCCCAAGGAAAAGATGGTGAATTTGAAGACATTATTGGCTGGAGACTCGATGCTGCTGTAGCAAAAATCAAAGGGCCAAAAGGAACAATTGTTCGCCTAAAAATTATACCTGCGGGTCAGCCAATGAACTCTCATCCGCGCATTGTCTCTTTAGTACGTGAGAAAATCGTCGTTGAAGAAGAGTCTGCGAAAAAAGAGATCATGAACGTCAAAGGTGCAGACGGAAAAATGTATAAGGTAGGTATCATCAACATTCCTAAATTCTACATGGATTTTGACGCTTATAGAAGACGCGATCCAAATTATAAGAGCACAACGAGAGACGTTAGGTTAATCTTAGATACCTTAAAACAAGAAAAAGTTGATGCCGTGGTCATCGATTTACGCTTCAATGGTGGCGGATCATTACCGGAGGCAATTGATTTGACAGGTTTATTTATTGACAAAGGTCCAGTTGTACAGGTAAGGGATACAAAAAATAACATCGATGTGGAGGAAGATAAGAATGCTGGTGTATCTTGGGATGGTCCATTAGGTATTATGATCAACCGCTTCTCAGCTTCGGCTTCGGAAATCTTTGCCGGTGCTATTCAGGATTACGGAAGAGGTATTATCTTAGGATCTCAAAGTTATGGTAAAGGAACAGTGCAATCGGCAATCGATATGTCACGTGTTATCAGTCCGACCAGCCGCCTGCTGTTAAAAGCTTCAGGAGAAAAAGATCCAGATACCCCAGAAGGTGCACCTCAATATGGACAGATCAATATCACATTGGGTAAATTCTACCGTGTAAACGGTAGTAGTACGCAACATAAAGGCGTTACACCTGACATCGTATTCCCGTCTCAATTCTCCGCAGAAAAATTCGGCGAGAGCTCAGAAAAATCAGCACTCCCTTGGGATCAAATCCAATCGAGCAACTTCAAGAAAGTAGCTGATCTAACTTCTGTTGACAAAAAATTAGAAGTAATGCATGAGGCACGCATCAAAAACTCATTGGAATACAAGTATCTGAAAGAAGATATTGAAGAAGCCCAAAAAGATGAGGATGTTAAAATTCCATTGGAGCTGAACAAGTTCAAGAAAGAGAAAGATGACAACCTCAAGAAAAATAGAGACCGTATCAACGCATTATTGAAATTACAGGGCAAACCGGCTTGGGAAGAAGGAAAATCCCAACCTAAAATTGACCTGGATTTTGTGAAAGATGAAAGCGCCAAAGTGATGACCGATTATATCATCAACTTTGGAACAAAAAAACCTTTATAATTTCACAAGTAGCAGAAGCGATCATTGAGCTAAGGAAAGGCAACCGTAATCACGGTTGCCTTTTTTTTTCTGAAAGTGTCTGATCTTATTGGCCAGAAAGAACCTTCAGTTCGCTTTTATCGCTGTTCGTGTCTTACGAAGACATGAAGGTTTTATGATACTCATCACAATAGGAGGAGTTTAACATTAAATTCACCTTTTCTTTGTAACTTATCGCTACATTAATTGTTTTAGTCATATAGCCCCACTGCGCGAGGTCTCCATTGTTCATGTAGATCATATTCATTTTGGACGACAGCGCACGCAGCAGGTGTTAGAAATTAAACATATAAAAAAAGAACATCATGAAACGTATTCTCCTGTTAACCGACTTTTCAGACAATGCTCTTCTTGCAGCAAAACAAGTTGCACTTTGTACAGAGGCCTGGAAAACTGAAAAAGTTATTGTTTACCATACTTACAATAGCGTTACGATTGTCAATAACGAACCAATTGTCATTGTCAATGATGAGGTGAAAGAGGCCAAAGAGAAGGAACTGACACAGTGGTTTGACCAAATTAGATTGTTGTTCCCACCACAAGTGGAATTATCCCATCAGATGGAAGATATTGATTTACCCATGGGAGTCAATGACATGTGCAAATCGCACAATATTGACCTTGTCGCATTGGGTATTACAGGACAAACAGGTTTTGCAAAGATCCTCGTAGGAAGTAATGCCATTACATTGATGGATATCTGCGATAAGCCGATGCTTATCGTTTCCCACAAGGTAAATCCTGCCGTTCCAAAAAATGTATTGGCGACAACAGATCTGAAAGAGGTGGACCGAAAATTGGATTTATTCAACCTGGATCAGGTTCTGGACACCTTCGATGCACAATTGTATGTTTTGAATGTCGCTAAAAAAGAAGGTTCAGCGGCAGACCTGGCACAGGAACTAAAGCACCTGCACGAGCGCTTAGACAAATACCATCCTATTTACGACTATATCAGCCATGATGATATTACAGAAGGTATAGCCGAATATGCCAAAGAGAAACATATCGATCTCATCCTTTCATTCCATAAAAAGCAAGGACTATTGGCAAGCCTCTTTAAGGCTAGCATATCGAAAAAAATAGCCTGGAATGGCGCCGCGAACTTGCTTGTTATCCCCATGGAGAGGTCATAGGAGAAAACTAGCAAAGCCGCAATCTATGATAGGTTGCGGCTTTTGTCCTATAGTTCTTCCACGGGGAAGCTTCTTATTTCCTGTCAACGGAATGTTTACCAGGTCCGATCAGGATAAGTCCTAAAAACACAAAACATAGTTCAATTGCATGTGATGCTCCGGAGATACCATCCCCTTTGGATAGATGCATTAATCCAGCGATAACCATCGTAAAGGCGAGCAATAATGCCGCTGGCCTGAAAAAGAGTCCCAGCAGTAAAAATAGACCGCCAACAGTTTCGGTTGCAGCAGCCATAAAACCCCAAAAAGCAGGCATAAAATGAATACCGATATTTCCCATTGATTTACCTACACCAGCCCACAGCTCAGGACCGCCCTGTAATTTAGGCAGACCGTGCATGATCATCATCACCCCCAGTCCAACACGTAAGATCAACAATCCTGTATCCCTATATTTACCCAATGAATTCCAAATTGCCATAAAAAACGGTTAAATTATTAAAACTTAAATTACCAATCTCCCTAAATTAATGAAATTATTTAGATTGAGCGCCCCAAAGCATCTATTATGTTCATAAAACTATTGGATTTATGATACTTAATGTGTAATTTAATAGCTATAGACCCGATTATAAAGCGCTGAAATAAGCATCAAAAATACCGTCTAAGGCTTGTACAATACCTAGCCGCGGATTATGGATAAACAAATAACGAATAAGGATGAAAAACCTACTCTTGCTAACAGACTTTTCGGACAACGCCTACGCTGCAGCTCGATATGCCGCACAATTAGCTCCACTCTGGGGTATTGAAAAGGTTGTCCTATACCATACCTATGAAGTAATTCCTACTGTGGGCACCGAACCTGTTGTCATCAGCAATTCAGAAATACTGGAAGAAAAACAAAAAGATCTGAATACCTGGCAGCAGGAGCTGATGTTGCTTTTCCCCGAGGGCATCGCCTGGAAATCAGTACTCGAAGAATATGAGCTGAGCTACGGCGTAAACCGCACCTGTGCTGAAGAGGACATTGATATTGTCATCGTCGGGACTGCAGGTAAAAGTGGCTTAAAGAAACTGCTTCTTGGTAGCAATACCCTCAAGTTGATCGAAAATTGCCACACCCCCTTGCTGGTGGTCCCTGCTCGGGCAGAGTTCAGAGTACCCAAAAAGATGCTGATCGCAACCAACCTCAAGGAAATAAAACTAAAATTAAACCGCCTTTTGGTTAACGCATCCGAAGTATTGCGTAAAAGTGAAGTGTATGTCGTCCATGTGACCAAAGAAGATCCTGCAAATAAAGCTGTAGAAGCCGAAATAACCATTATGCAGGATCTACTGGCTCCATACCATCCCATGTATAGCTATATACTCAATGCAGACATTGCATCGGGGATCAACCAATACATCAACGAAAATCATATCGACATGATGGTCACATTTCACCGCGACAAGGGTTTATTAAGCCGAATATTCAATACGAGCATCGCACAAAAGATGGCCTGGAAGAGCCAGGCTGCCATGATGGTCATCCCGGTACACTCAGGTTAATCAAGATATATGATCTGGCAGAATTCTGTTCAGCGGCTTACAAATAAGTTAACTGAACAGAATTCTCAGTAGTTTTCAGCGCTACCTTTCGCCCCAATACAAGGGCATGATTGTCATCAATATGCCCCGCAGGATAAGCAAATGCTACGGGGAAATCGTACTCTTTGACTTTATCCCATACAATTTCCTCTACACTTTGCCCAAAAGCTGGATCGTTGTCCTTCATGGCAGAGAAGCCACCGACAATCAGACCATTTAATTTTTTTAGTTTTCCAGCACGTTTCAATGCCCAGAGCATTCTGTCTATAGAATAATAAGCCTCACCTACATCTTCAATAAATAATATTTTATTCTTGTAATTGACATCCGAATCGGACGCAAGTACAGACAGTAAGATCGCCAGATTTCCACCGATCAGTTTTCCTTTTCCCTCGCCTGCACGATTGGGGAATAGGGTTTGCTCATAGGCAAAGTCCATATCATGTCCGAACAATGCATTTTGTAAGGTTTCTAAAGAAGCTTTTGTCCCAGTTTCGAAAGACTTGGGCATCTGTCCATGTATGGTCGCAATTTTATAGTTCCGTTGAATATGGCTATGCAACACGGTAATATCGCTAAAACCCACCAACCACTTGGGATTCTTTTCAAAGCTTGAAAAATCTATTTCATCGACGATACGAACACAACCGTAACCTCCGCGCGCGGCAAATACAGCTTTAATCGACGGATCGTCCAGCGCCCATTGCAGATCAGCCGCGCGCATATTGTCATCCCCGGCAAATTGATGGAATGATGTCTCGACGGTCTTCCCCACCACAACCTCCAGCCCCCAGCTTTCCAATGTTTTTATGCCTACATCAATGGATCCACGGATAAAACTCGCAGGACAAACGATAGCGACTTTATCGCCTTTTTTCAGAAAATCGGGTATTTTGGACATATTTTTTTATCGCTAATGATCAAACAAAACCTTCATGACTTCGCAAGACACCAACAGCTATGAAAGCGAACTGAAGGTTGTTTCCAGACCTTTTCACTGCAGCGTCCGATTATAAATTTACTTGCTATATGATGCTTATATGTACAAATAAACGTAAATTTATCTAAGTTTTCTACCGCTATTTTGAATAATATTTCGACAGCAACAAACAATTAAATAGCAGCGCATTTTGATCAAGTTGAAACAACCATAGGAAGCTGTCAGAACAAGAATTCAAGAATAAATTGTTAGATATGGCGCGCATTTATATTGCATATAAACAGCAATTTATCTAAGTTTGCCAAAGAAAACAAGTACACACTTTAATATACTTTTAAGCATTGAGTATTCTAGATAAAAAACGTTATACCATCACATCGGCATTACCTTATGCCAATGGTCCTTTACATATTGGACACCTTGCCGGAGCTTATATCCCGGGAGACATCTTTGTTCGTTATCTGCGTCTAAATCAAAAAGATGTGGTCTATGTATGTGGTTCAGATGAGCATGGTGCGGCGATTACCATCCGTGCAAAAAAAGAGGGCATTACCCCACAGCAAATCATTGATAAATACAACAAACAAATCAAAGAAAGCTTTGAAGAGTTTGGCATTTCGTTCGATATATATCACCGTACATCGGAACCTATTCATCATCAGCTATCGCAGGACTTCTTCTTGAACCTTTACAACAAAGGTGAATTTGTCGAGAAATTTTCCGAGCAATACTATGATGAGGAATACCACCAATTCTTGGCAGACCGCTACATTACGGGAACTTGTCCAAATTGTAAGTCTGAAGGAGCCTACGGCGACCAATGTGAAAAATGTGGTACATCGCTTAGCCCGACAGATCTGATTAATCCGATTTCCACATTAAGCGGGAAGACGCCGGTTCTGAAAGAAACAAAACATTGGTATCTGCCTCTGGATAAATACCAGCCCTGGCTTGAAAAATGGTTAATCGAAGGAAAGAAAAATATACTGAAGTCCAATGTTTTTGGCCAATGTCAATCTTGGCTTAAATCTGGCTTACAACCGCGCTCAATGACAAGGGATTTGGACTGGGGTGTTGATGTTCCTTTGGCCGAAGCACAGGGCAAGAAGCTATATGTATGGTTAGATGCACCGATAGGTTATATTTCAGCAACAAAACAATGGGCGCTAGACCACGGCAAAAACTGGGAAGACTATTGGAAAACGCATGAAAATCCAGCTGATGATTCCACACTGATCCATTTTATCGGAAAAGATAATATTGTCTTTCACTGCATTATCTTTCCGGCAATTCTTCATGCGCATGGCGACTATATTCTACCAGAAAATATTCCTGCCAACGAATTCCTGAACCTAGAAGGCGACAAGTTATCTACTTCTAGAAACCATGCCGTTTGGTTGCATGAGTATCTACAGGAATTCCCCGACAAACAGGATGAATTGCGTTATGTCTTAACGTCGATATTGCCGGAGACATCGGATGCTGAATTTACCTGGAAAGATTTCCAAGCGAGGATCAACAACGAGCTTGTTGCCATCTTTGGAAATTTTGTCAATCGGGTAATGGTACTTTCGCACAAATATTTTGATGGCAAAGTATTGAAGGGCTCGCCATTAACAGCGGTAGATCAAGCGGTATTGGATGAACTGAAATCATACCCTACCTCGATCAAATCTTCTTTGGAGCAATTCCGTTTCCGTGAGGCTTTGGCAGAATTTATGAATGTAGCCCGTCTCGGCAACAAGTATCTCGCAGATGAAGAACCATGGAAAATCATCAAAACAGATGAGGAACGTGTCAAAACAATCTTAAATGTAGCTGCTCAGATCGTGGCCAATCTTGCTGTTCTTGCACAGCCGTTTTTACCAAAAACAGCAATCAAATTATTTGAAATGCTCAATTTCCCACAAGGGAACTGGAATGACGCAGGTTCGGATGCTTTGATCCAAGCTGGGCACCAATTGGGTGAAGTCCAATTGTTATTTGACAAAATAACCGATGAACAAGTAGACTTCCAGCTAAATAAACTCGCTGAAGCAAAAGCAAAAAACCTTGCCGATAACGCCAAGGTTGCTCCTGCAAAAGAAAACATTAGCTTCGATGATTTTGTTAAAATGGATATCCGTGTCGGAACCATTGCTGCCGCTGAAAAAGTTGCCAAAACCAAGAAATTGTTAAAATTGACGATAGACACCGGCTTAGATACACGCACTGTCGTTTCGGGTATCGCGGAGTTCTTCAGTCCTGAGGAAATCGTAGGCCGTCAAGTATCCATCTTGGTCAATCTTGAGCCTCGTGAAATCAAAGGAATTATGTCACAGGGAATGATCCTGATGGCAGAAGACGCTGATGGCCGACTTGATTTTGTCAAACCAGATACAACAATTAAAGTAGGAAGTACAGTACGTTAATTGACAACGTACATTCCTTTTATATAAAAAACAGGGCTATCCAAGAAAGTTGGATAGCACTGTTTTTTATGCAATTTTATGTATACCTCCCTCAGCAGCATTTCAGATACTCATTCTCGAAGGGTTTGACCAGACTTTTAGTCCGATCGCTTTTTTTCTGTTATCATTTTCGCTAGAACAGTATACTCTGCAACCGCTTCTTAAACGCCTTCTCATCCAGATAGTCATAAACGGTATCTTTCAGCTTTTTGATAATCTCTGTTCTGGATTCCGCAACAACCTTTTTCTTTTTGGTCAGCACATTAGAAAATGCTGTATTGGTAATCTCGACCTTTGTTGCAAACATGTTTACGTTCATGCTCGGAATGGATACCCCCATTACCAGCCCCGGAAGCCCATGGATAAGCTCTGGTCCCGCCGAGATCGGTATTTGTCCCGCAAAAAAGGCCACAACATAGACCGAATCCTGAATAATACCATTGGCTCTCCGGCAATCATACCCAGCAATATTTCGGTATTCATCGGTATACTTCCATTTTACTGCAGGTAATGAATCTTTGAGCAACAGCTGTTCATCTCCAAAAGGGAGCAATTTTAAAAATTCCTGATTCTGAAAATTAATATATGTCTTTGAATCTGGAAGAATAGAATTATAGTGGGTCACATTACGATAATTCGCAGGATAATCTTCCTGTACCGTTTCAAACAGGGTTTCGTTATCGTAAAATTTAAGAATATGATGTGTAACAACCTCTGTCGGGCCATTTTTCACCGCATTATCGACCATCAGCTTATCCCATGTATCTAAATCTGGCTTGCTGAGATAATTACGTTTTAAGAAATTCTGCACATGGAACTTCCGTTCATAAGTCACCGTCCCACTGCTTGGAAAATAAGCATGTTGTGCATGAGCCGTAGTCGTAGACAGCAGTAGGACCCAAACCATCAATTTAAAATACTTTATCATTTGGCATCTCCTTTCATTGTTGTAAAATTGTAGATCACTTTTAGCATTCCATAACGGCGCAATACATCGTTGCTTGTCTGGATAAATGACGTTCCATTCTGGTAACGATACACTCCATTGTTTTTATTTAAAATATCATTGACAAATACCTGTACCTCGAGAGACTTATCTTTCAATAATTTTTTGGAGACATAACCATTCATATTAATGATATTAATGGATTGCAGCGTTTTCGTCGCGGCCTGATAATTCTGGTTTGTCGACAGGGAAATTTTGAAGTCTTTTGGTAAATAATACGTAATCTCCGAGAACGTCCTAAATTTAAAAGTCGTGCGATTTAACTCAGGTTGCAAATAGGAATTCATCTGCTCCACACCAGGACTCATGGAGATGTAAAAATCCATTTTATTGGCCTTGTATCGACTGAAACCAAGGCTCGGCGCCACACTCCATGTTTGATTTCTATTGAGCTCAGGCGCTTCGTTGTAAGAAGACAAATAGCTAAACTGGCTGTTATACTGCGCATTCATGCCCAGATTCATTTTTAATCCCCATTTTTTCTTCAATACAAAACTGTATCCTCCACCGCCATACATACGCCAATTGTCTTTATCAATATTGACGTAGGAAATTTGCTGCGTACCTTTATCTAGATCATAGCGCACGCTATTGTTGATACTTTTCTTTCCTTGATCTGCACTGACATAAAAATAAATACTCTGATCCTTTAACTGCTTGTAGTTATTGAAATTAAGTGAATAAGAATTATTAAAGCCCGCTTTCAGATCTGGATTGTCCAAATACTCGACGAGCGGCTGGGCATTTTGTTTCAACGGCTCTATTTGCGTCAACGAAGGCTGGCTCGTGCGACCGCTGTAGCGGAAGCTCACATTTTTGCTTTTCGAGATTTTGTAGTTGACGGAAAGAACTGGGGCAACAGATGTCTGGTTCCGCTGCAGTATTGTATTCAGGTTGTTGTAGGTTCTCTTGACCTGCTCAAAATCAACTCTATTGCTCACATTTACGGTTAATGTGTTCGACTTGTAATTCAAGGAGGCATTAACACCATTTTTTAAACTATTAAAATCAAAATCATTTAACAGGTTTTCATCCAGTACCGTATATTTTCCTGTAACCGGATCTCTATCAAATGACTGATTGAGTGTTTCCGATTTATTTTGATTGAATGCATAACCTATTGCAGCTGTCAGCCTTTTAGACAAAGGCTCTGAATAGGTTACCGAAGCACCGTACGTAGTGTTGGTCAACTTATCGTTTTTATATTGATCGATCAAGGTTGTATCTTCGGAAATTTGAAAGAAGTTTTCCGAAAAATACTGTGTTTTGTTGCGATTTTGATCAGTATTTGCATTGACATTGAAAGTAATGGAACGGCGATCCTTTTTGAAACGGCGTGTAAGCATTGCATTTACATTAAACTTATCCTGATCGTTATTTAAATCTGTCTTGGACGAAGTCCGTGTAATCAATGTGCCATCCAATTTACGCTGATCTGCTTCGGAATTGGATAAATTGTCGCGGCTAGATTTGGTAAAGCCCATGGTGACGGTCAAATCTGCGAGCGAATCAAGCTTATAGTCATACCTTAGATTCGCGATATTTGCCTGTGTTTCTGTTTCAGATGTTGTCACATTATTATCGACCTGCGCGCGTTCAGGAAGATTGTTCTGCGCATTATAGGTGCTGGTATTATTGACATTGATCTGATTCCGTTTGAAGTTGACATTGATCTTATGCTTATCATCTTTGGATTTGTCCGAATAGCTTGCCCCCATATTGACAGCTTTGGGTACACCGCCACCATAATATTTCCCATCCCATCCTCCATCAGAACCATCGCCACTAGAAGAAACCATGATGCCGCCGCCGTCCATCACTTGCACATTGCTGCTTCCGCCCACACCATATTTCTGGCTATCTTCAAATCCTAGGCCGACCATACCATCATTGGCCAGGATACCATAGGCTGCTATTTTTTGCGAGCCCTTAAATTTATTGAGCATGACTTTGCCACCATAATATTTATCTGTCCCCGCTCCCGCGACTGCCTGACCGAACATCCCCTTTTTCTTATCTTCTTTGAGCTTGATATCAATCGTCTGCGTACGTTCTCCGTCATCCACGCCCGTACGCACGGCAAGATCAGATTTCTTTTCATAGACCTGCACTTTGCTGACCATATCTGACCGGATATTTTTAGTGATCAAGGTTGGGTCATCGCCGAAAAACTCTTCACCGTCAAGCAATACCTTTTTTACTTCCTTACCCTGTGCGATAATCTTACCTGATCCATCCATGGTAATACCAGGCAATACCTTCAGCAGGTCTTCTACTTTGGCATCTTTCTCTACTTTAAAACTACCTGCATCATATTCTATCGTATCGCCTTTGATCACCACAGGAATTTTACCGTTCACCTGAACCTCTTCCAAGAGCAAAGCCGCTTTAGACAGTTTTACCATACCAAGATCCAAGTCTTGAGCATCGATATGAATATCCTTGACCAAGTCTGCATATTGAGGGTAGGAAACGACCATTTTATAGGTACCGGTATCGAGACCGGCAATTTGGAACGATCCATTTTCCTTTGTCCGGCCAAATTTTACCAGAATCGAATCTTTGGGGTTAAGCAGCGCGACTGAAGCTTGATGTAGTTTTGCAAGATCTTTAACATCTACCACCGACCCGGCCAGTTTATGCTGCGCATAGGACCGAGAACTCAGGATAGACAGTAAAAGAAACAAAACTAGGGAATAGGTTAGTTTCATAAATTTTCGTTTATATATTGTCGCCGTAAATATATAAATGTTGCTACGGAAAATTCGTAAAATAATGTTAAATAATTGTGTGATTAATAATGGAAACGAGAACCGATTAAAAAAATCCCCCTAATTCGCTTTATACTAATAATTTGCTTATAAAAAAAAGAGGCGTAACTTGTTTGTTACGCCTCAACCATAAATAGAAAAATATATTTATTTACTTTAATCTACATTTAAGTTCAATTCTTTTTCCTTATTGATTAAATGAGCAATACTTGTATCGTTCAAAATCTGCAGCATGGCATTTCTCACTTCTACAAAAGTATCGCGTATACCGCATGCGTGTTCCTGTGTACACTCTTCACATGAGCGGTAGAAGTTTAAACTCACGCAGGGTAGCAAGGCTATTGGCCCATCGATTAGGCGCATCACCTGGGATAAAAACACATCTTCAGGAGCCTTATTGAGGCTGTAACCACCACCAGCACCTTTTTTGCTGTAGAGAATTCCAGCATTGCGCATCTCCAGCAGAATTTGTTCCAGGAATTTTTTTGGAATATTCTCCTCCTGTGCAATCTTCACGATTTGCATAGGCTCATTCCCGTAGTTACGACCAAGCACCATAAGTGCCTTTATTGCATATTTTGTCTTTTTGGAAAGCATAATTGTTAACCCCCTGTTGAATTGCAAATTTACGTTTTTTATTCAATAGAATAAAACACGCAAAGTCCGCTGATAAAAGAGCCCTTAGCACAATTTCATCCAATCGGATAACAATATGCTAAGGGCAAATCGTATTAAGAATTTAATTGTTATTGTCCCAATACCGCCGTGATCGGTTTTCCGATACTACCATTAGGTTCGGTAATGTGCAATAGCGACGAAATTGTCGGCGCGATATCCACAATATGCACCTCCGTATTAGATACACCCGGTTTAATTCCCCAACCCATAAATACCAAAGGAATATGGGAATCATAGCCAGACCAGGTACCGTGTGTCGTACCAGTTGAACGCGGTGTACCATCATACCATTGCGGCTCACAAACGATCTGTATGGCACCACTGCGTTTAAAATTATAGCCATTGATCATTTTTTCACGGATAGGTGCTGGAATCATCAGGCTTTCTCCCTTCTCCATATCAGCAACATAAGCGACACCTTCTGTATGGCGAAGCTCCCGAATAATCGTCTCTTTTATTTTATCACGATCCAGATTCAAAGAATCGATCAATTGATTGTCTAAATGTACCTGATAATTCATCATGCTTTTCACCAGCTTCTCCTGCCCAAATTTCTCTTTAAGGGTTTTGTTAAGCCCTGTAATAATCTGGCGGGAATAGAAATAACCACCATTTCCTTTCATATCCATAAAGAACCTGGAGTTATAAGAAGCACCATGATCTGCCGTTAGGAAGAACGTATAGTTCCCTTTGCCGACGGTGTTATCTAGGTACTTGAAAAAATCAGCAAGCTGTTTATCAAGTTGCAGATAGATATCTTCAATCTCGACAGCAGTCAATGAGTAACGGTGTCCAACATAATCTGTTGCTGAAAGGCTCACACAAAGGAAATCGGTATTTTTAGTAGGATTATTTCCCATCTGCTCATTTTTAATGGCTTCCATAGCGAGATCCAAGGTAAACTGATTGCCCATCGGTGTGGTTTTGATCAGCTCATAGCCCTCATCTTTCATCAGCTTAGAAGTTGCGCGCGGCAATGTCGGTTTTTCTTCACCCGGATACTTGCCCTCATAGATATTATCATCTGCAATACTGTTGGCGCCATAAGTACTGATATCGTACATCGGCTTCCAGTCTCCTTTTAGGTACTTTTCAGCCAATTTCCGCTTATTGAAGTCCACCACCCATTTTGGTAATTTATCCATGTAGAAATTAGATGTGATCCAGTCACCGGATTTTGCTTCGAACCAATACGCCGCATCAGCAAAATGCCCTGCCGGCAAAATACCGCCGCGATCTTTGATGGCGATACCGATTACCTTAGACTTAAAGTTAGAAGCCAGCTTCAATTGGTCAGTTACCGTAGATGCTAGCAAATTACGTGGCGACTGCTGTCCCTCCTTAGCGGTAGTACCTACACCGACAACATTGTCGTCCTGCGTACAATACATGTTCTTACCAGTCTGCTCTTCAATCCAGTCATTACCCGCAATACCATGTATGGAGGGAACTGAACCCGTATAAACCGAACTGTGTCCAATGGCCGTATACGTCGGAATATAATTAATCAATGTGTTTTCACAGGAGAATCCTTCTTTCAAAAGTCGTTTGAAACCATCATTTCCATAGCGGTCCGCAAAGCGATATAGATAATCCCAACGCATTTGGTCCACCATCAGGCCGACAACCAATTTTGGTCTTTCCGGTTGCTGCGCCATGGACGAAAGCGCCGCTATTCCAAGGACGACACTTAAAAAAAATCTTTTAATCATATTTATAAGTATTGAGTATTGAGATATTTTTAATCCTTATTCGCTGATCCAAGCTTTCTAGATCCGTTTTCAGGAACACTAAAGTAGGATTTAATCTTTTAAATGTGCTTTTAAAAATTGGCCTGTATAAGAATCTTTACAATGGATGAGTTCTTCGGGAAGGCCAGCAAAGACTAGTTTCCCTCCTTTATTCCCCCCTTCCGGACCAATATCAATCACCCAGTCCGCCGACTTGATCATATCCATATTATGCTCGATAACCAAGATACTATTACCCAAAGCAATGAGCGCGTCAAATGACTTCAACAGCTTTTTAATATCCTGAAAGTGCAGGCCTGTCGTAGGTTCATCAAAGATAAATAGTGTCTTCTTGCTGTTATTTCCCTTAATCAGGAAAGAGGCCAATTTAATGCGCTGTGCTTCACCACCAGACAAGGTACTTGAAGATTGTCCGAGCTTCACGTAGCCAAGCCCAACGTCCTGTAAAGGCTGTAACTTAGCCAATATCTTCGGCTGGTCTGCAAAAAACAGGATCGCTTCATCCACACTCAACTCAAGAACATCCGCAACCGACTTATTTTTGTAATGTACATCAAGTACAAATTGCTTAAATCTTTTTCCTCCACAGGCCTCACATGGCAAAATAATATCGGCCATAAATTGCATTTCAATCTTCACCTCGCCTTCGCCCTGACAGACATCACAACGTCCACCTTCCACATTAAATGAAAAGGCTGCCGGTTTCAATCCCGCTGCTTTGGCCGGTGTCTGGTTGGCATATAAAGCCCTGATCTCATCCCAAGCTTTCACGTAAGTCACCGGATTCGATCGTGAAGAGCGACCGATTGGATTTTGATCGACCATTTCAACTTGTTCTACCTGTGCAATATCCCCTTCAATCGCATCATAAACACCTGTTTGTTCACCCGAATAATTACCGATTGATTTTTGTAAAGCCGGATAAAGAATACGTTTGACCAAAGAAGTCTTTCCGGATCCTGAAACCCCAGTGACCACGGTAAACGTATTTAAGGGAAACTGAACGTCAATCCCCTTCAGATTATTCTCGTGTGCGCCTTTAATAGTCACACTATTAGACCATGAACGGCGCTTCTGAGGGACTTCTATCTGGCTTTTTCCGCTGAGATAGTGCCCAGTCAAGCTTTTAGCATCTTTCAGAATCTCCTTGTAAGTCCCTGCGAAGACCATCTCACCACCGTTGATCCCTGCTTCAGGACCGATATCGATCAGATAATCCGCAGCCTCCATCATCTCCTGTTCGTGTTCGACCACAACCACTGTATTCCCAACATCACGCAGGGATTTTAGCACGGAGATCAGACGCTGTGTATCTCGGGGATGGAGCCCAATACTTGGTTCGTCCAGTACATAAATAGAACCTACAAGCGAACTTCCCAAGGAAGTTGCCAGATTGATCCGCTGTGATTCTCCTCCCGAAAGCGTATTTGACAACCGATTCAAGGTCAGGTAACTTAATCCAACATCACATAGAAATTGTAATCTATTATTGATTTCGGCCAGCAGCCGCTTGGCAATGACCTGCTCATTACCGACCAGCGGTAACGTTTTAAAAAATTCCAGTGCTTCCTCTAAAGGCATCAATACGATGTCGGTAATGGATTTTCCGCCCACTTTTACATAAGTGGCATCCTTACGCAACCTGGTTCCACGGCAGTCTGGGCAGTCTGTTTTGCCACGATAGCGGGATAGCATCACGCGATATTGAATTTTATAGGTCTGGGCTTCCAGTTCTTCAAAGAACTGCGTAAGGCCCGCAAAATATTTATTCCCGGTCCACAGCAGCTCTTTCTGTGCTGTAGTCAGATCCATATAAGCACGATGTATCGGGAAATCAAATTTTAAGGAGTTTTTTACAAGCACCTGCAGCCACTCGCCCATTTTCTCTCCACGCCAAGGTGCAATTGCTCCATCGTAGACCGAACGGCTCTTGTCCGGGATCACAAGGTCAGGGTCAATACCAATGATTTTTCCATAACCTTCACATCGGCGACAGGCACCATAGGGGTTATTGAAACTGAAGAAGTTTGGTGTAGGTTCCTCAAAGGTTATCCCATCAAGTTCAAATTTATGGGAGAAATGATGCCGATGACCATTTTCCTCCATATAGAGCTCACCTTTGCCTTCGAAGAAACCTGTCTGGACAGAATCAGAAAGTCGATTAATGGTATCATCATCCTGTTCTATACGGACACGGTCGACAACAATAAGTACTTCTCCATCCTGCAAATCTTTATTGGCAATCGCCTTATCGTCGACGATAGCTTCTATTTTCTGCATGTTATCCTGATAGACGACCCGTACAAAACCTTTCTGCAGCAATAACGACAACTCTTCCTTGAGTTTCCGTCCATGCGAAGGCACTAGCGGGGCCAGAAGTGTCAGGGTTGTCCCTTCTTCTAATTTCAAGGCAAAATCCACCACAGAACTCACACTGTCTTTGGTCACCTCGCGACCGGATATCGGAGAAATTGTCTTTCCAATACGGGCATATAACAATTTCAGATAATCATAGATCTCGGTCGATGTCCCTACCGTCGAGCGCGGGTTGGAAGTAATCACACGTTGCTCAATCGCAATCGCCGGAGCGATACCTTTGATGTAATCCACCTCTGGCTTGTTCATACGTCCCATAAATTGTCTCGCATAGGACGATAGGCTCTCCACATAGCGCCGTTGACCTTCCGCATAAAGTGTATCGAAAGCTAAGGATGATTTTCCTGAGCCCGACATTCCAGTGATAACAACTAATTTATTTTTAGGGATATCAACATCAATATTCTTTAAATTATTGACCCTTGCACCCTTAATCTGAATATATTCTTTTGGAGTATGCTCCACTTGTTTACTCATAATAATCCTTATCTCACACAAAGTTACGTATTCTTGGCTGATTATATTCCTGCGAATTAAAAAGCTATTCAGCTTTCTATCACCTGAATTTCAAAAAACGTTTATGATCTCGCATGCACCGATAGCGTTGACAGCAAATTGAGGGTTCTTTCTCTTAGATAACCAATAACCGAACTTGGTCTGATCATTGATCCCTGCATGAAAAGATGTCAATCAGTCATTTTTTTAATTTTTAGTTTCCCAAACAATTATTTTTTACAATTTTTCGTTTTACAATTAATCCTTCCGAAAACAATACAGTCCGATAGCTGTTAATCTTCTACAAGAATGTAGCACTTTTTGTAGATAAAGCGTTTAAAAAACAAATGAATTAGGTCATATTTGTTATTTTCGATAAAAAACATAAAACAGATAGATAACAAATAGGTCTTTAAAAATCAAATAACAGCGATATGAAAAAAAATGTATTTACTGTAATAATGCTTTTAATGATTGCATTAGTATCCTCAACAACTATAAGCAAAGCGCAAATGGTTATCGACAAAATAGATTTAAGCATCTTTCCTGCCCCAGAAAAAGGTTATAAAAAGATGGTGATTGAAGTTCCTTACTCCGAAAGTGACAAGAACAAAAAAATTGAATTTTCAGTCGGTAAGTGGATGGAAGTAGATGGATGTAATTCCTTTAACCTATCGGGCACGCTGGAGAAAAAGGATCTTCAGGGCTGGGGATACGATTACTATGTGTTCAAAACAAATGGCAATGTGGCGGGTACGTTAATGGCTTGTCCAAACAAAGAAAAAAGAAACCTTTTCGTTTCGGCGCAACCGGAGACTGTACGTTACAATGGCAGAATGCCGATTGTGATTTATGTGCCGGAAGGGTATGATGTACAATTCAAGATTTACACCACTGATGGCGATACCTACCGCGCTGCAGAGGTAAGAACAAAAAAATAGCATCCATAAATCGTTGCCAAAGCAACGCTTTAAATCATCCATAACGAAAAAAGCCATCGAATCAGATTCGATGGCTTTTTTATATAGCGTTTAACTATTGACTATTGGAATTTTTTCGCGTTAACTTTACGCTCATTTTCAGTCAGATAGATTTTACGTAGACGCATAGATTGTGGTGTTACCTCAATGTACTCGTCAGCTTGAATATACTCCATACATTCTTCCAATGAGAATTTGATTGCAGGTGCAATACGTGTATTATCATCAGAACCAGAAGCACGCATATTTGTCAGCTGTTTTCCTTTTGTCACGTTGATTGTTAAATCGTTGTCACGGATGTGCTCACCTAAGATTTGTCCTTCATATACATCCACACCTGGATCTACGAAGAAACGACCACGGTCTTGTAATTTATCAATTGAGTACGCAGTTGTTGAACCCGTATCCAAAGAGATCAATACACCTGCCAAACGACCAGGGATTGTACCTTTCCAAGGCTCGTAACCTTTCAAACGGTGCGCCATAACAGCTTCACCAGCTGTTGCTGTCAATACGTTGTTACGTAAACCGATGATACCGCGAGAAGGAATAGAGAACTCAAGATGTTGCATATCTCCTCTAGCTTCCATGATCAATAACTCGCCTTTACGTTGTGTAACCAACTCAATTACTTTTCCTGATACATCAGAAGGTACGTCAACAACAAGTTCTTCGATTGGCTCACATTTTTGACCATCGATTTCTTTGATGATAACCTGTGGCTGGCCTACCTGCAACTCATAACCTTCGCGACGCATTGTTTCGATCAATACGGACAAGTGAAGGATACCACGTCCGTACACCAACCAAGCATCTGGAGATTCAGTAGGAACTACGCGTAAGGCTAAGTTTTTCTCCAGCTCTTTTTGTAAACGATCGTAGATGTTACGTGATGTAACCAATTTACCTTCTTTACCGAAGAACGGGGAGTTGTTGATGGTAAACAACATATTCATTGTTGGCTCATCAATGCTGATAACTTCCAATTGCTCTGGATTTTCGAAATCTGCGATAGTATCACCGATATCAAAACCTTCAATACCGACAACAGCACAGATATCACCCGCATGTACTTCGGATACTTTGATACGGCCAAGGCCCTCGAATACCTGAAGTTCTTTCACTCTTGATTTCACAACTTTTCCATCGCGTTTTACCAAAGAAACCGGTTGGTTTTCTTTGATTGTACCACGAGCCACACGACCGATAGCGATACGTCCTACGAAAGTTGAGTAATCCAACGATGTTACCTGCATTTGCAAAGTACCCTCAGATACTTCTGGAGCAGGGATATATTTGATGATTGCTTCCAATAAATCTGTGAAGTCTTCAGTACGGTTTTTCCAATCTGTAGACATCCATCCTTGTTTTGAAGAACCGTATAATACCGGGAAGTCTAATTGTTCTTCAGTAGCGCCTAAGTTGAAGAATAAATCAAAAACGTGTTCGTAAACCTCGTCTGGACGACAATTTTCTTTATCGACTTTATTGACAACAACAATCGGTTTGATACCTAATCCTAAAGCTTTACCTGTAACGAAACGTGTTTGAGGCATTGGACCTTCAAAGGCATCTACCAATAGTACGACACCATCAGCCATCTTCAATACACGCTCTACTTCACCACCGAAATCGGCGTGACCTGGGGTATCGATGATATTGATTTTAACACCTTTATATGTTACTGATACGTTCTTAGATACAATAGTGATCCCGCGCTCACGCTCTAAATCATTATTGTCTAGGATTAATTCACCAGCATTTTCATTTTCTCTGAATTGATTGGTAAAATATAAAATTTTGTCTACAAGCGTAGTTTTACCGTGGTCGACGTGAGCGATGATCGCAATGTTTCTAATGTTTTGCATTGAGCAAGAATATTTTTATAAAATTTTAGGGTGCAAAGATAAACATTTTGCACCATAAAATTTATAACTATGTGTATTTTATTTAATTACACCTAATTCTTTACCAACTTTGGTAAAGGCGGCGATTGCTTTATCCAAGTGAGCGACTTCATGTCCGGCCGAAATCTGAACGCGGATACGAGCTTTTCCCTGAGGTACAACAGGATAGTAAAAACCGATGACATAGATTCCCTCGTCCAGCATCTTGGCGGCAAACTCTTGTGCCAATTTCGCATCATACAGCATCACAGGCACGATTGGATGGAAACCTGGTTTGATATCAAATCCAGCAGCTGTCATTTTTTCACGGAAGTATTTTGTGTTTGCTTCCAGTTTGTCGCGCAATTCAGTTGTTTCACTGAGCATATCCAATACCGCAACCGAAGCCCCCGCAATTGCTGGTGCCAAGGTATTCGAAAATAAATAGGGGCGTGAACGCTGACGTAACAAATCGATGATTTCCTTTTTACCGGAAGTAAAACCTCCAGAAGCACCGCCTAAGGCTTTACCTAGAGTTCCTGTAATGATGTCAACGCGATCGATTACATTGAACAGTTCGTGTGTACCGCGACCTGTTGCACCAATAAATCCAGTACAGTGCGACTCATCGATCATAACCAAAGCTTGGTATTTATCTGCAAGATCACAGATCTGATCCAATGGCGCTACAGAGCCGTCCATAGAAAATGCACCGTCTGTAACAATGATTTTATGTCGGGCACCAGATGCAGCTTGTAATTGGGCTTCTAGATCAGCCATATCCGCATTTTTATAACGGAATCGCTGTGCTTTACACAAACGAACACCGTCGATAATTGATGCATGATTCAACTCGTCGGAAATGATGGCATCTTCTGCACCAAACAATGGCTCAAATACACCACCATTAGCGTCGAATGCTGCCACATATAAAATAGTATCTTCAGTTCCCAGGAACGTAGAAATTTTTGCTTCTAATTCTTTATGCACATCCTGAGTACCACAGATAAAACGTACCGAAGACATTCCATAACCGTGTGTATCAATTGCTTTCTTAGCAGCCTCGATTACTTTGGGGTGGGAAGACAGGCCCAAATAATTGTTCGCACAAAAATTGACAACTTCCTGTCCTGTGCTCACTTTGATGTCTGCTCCCTGAGGAGTAACGATCACTCGCTCTTGTTTATACAATCCCGCTTCTTTGATTGCTTCCAATTCCTTTTCTAAAACTGGTTGTAATGTATTGTACATAATTCGAATTTATTTTTTTATACAATATTACAGTTTTTTCATTGGAATAAGTTGTTTGGCCTTTCCAGAAAAAGGCTATTCACGGAGAATTCACCCCAAATCAATGATTTGGTAACATTAAAACGATTGCATAAAATTCCTTTTTCTGGCCGATTCGATTTTTTGCTGCCATCGCTCTATAGCCATGCCCCGACGATGCCCCCCCATTTCCGATAAAAAACGCACGAATTCACTCGGGTAAATAGTAGCCCGAAACTAGATCGTTTAAAGCTATTGCCCAACAAAAGATCTTGTCTTCGATAAAACACTTAAAAAGGCAGAAATATACGGAAGGTTTACTCGTAACGAAGTGCGTCCACAGGATCCAGTTTAGAGGCTTTTGAAGCGGGGTAATAGCCCGATAGCATGCCAACCAGTCCACACACCGCAAACCCCATGATAATCGCACCCCAAGGGATGATAAAAGAGGTACCCAGCTGCAGCGCCAGGAGATTACCGATTAGGATACCAATAAAGATTCCTGCAACACCGCCGATCATGCAGATTACAATAGCCTCCATCAAAAATTGCTTACGTATCACACTCGGGGTCGCACCGATCGCCTTGCGTATACCGATCTCCCGTGTACGTTCAGTGACCGAGACCAGCATAATGTTCATCAATCCGATTGAAGCGCCCACAAGGGTTATAAAAGCGATCACCACAGCACCCAAAGTAACCATCGCCATATTTTGCATCAGCATCTGCGCAACAGCATCAGATTTGGTGATTTCGAAATCATTTGATTGTCTGGATGATAGGCCGCGGATATTTCTAAATACAATTGTTGCTTCGCCTATGGCTGCTTCCAATCGCATTGGATCGTTGGAGGAAACTGTAATCACATACGAAGGTTCAGTACCCTGCATCACCGCCCGGGCTTTAATAAGCGGAATAAAGCATGCCCTATCCCCTCCCATACCTGAGGAAGAGCCCTTACTTTTTAGAACCCCAATAACCAAATAGCGGATATTGTTGACGGTAATAAACTGTCCTATCGGATCGATAATCTCGTTGAACAGCATCTTGCTCACTTCACTGCCAATAATAATGACACCGCTGCCTGTTTCGACCTCCCGAGTGGAAAAATTACGTCCCTCACTGACTACATAACCCGATGTTTGAAGATAATTTTCATCGGTCCCAATCAGCCCTATATTAGGGTTTGTCTTCTTAGACTGAAATTTTGCAGTTGTATTCCAGCTGACATTGGCACTGATGGATGTCAAGGCATTAAAGTGAAAATCCTGTCTAAATCTCGCCGATTGTGCATAGGTAATATTGGCAAAGACTTTTGAGCGTGTCCCTTCATTACCGATCCGAACATTCAAGCCCCGGTTGCGAATGTTGAAAGAGTTTGAGCCCATCGATGAGAAGGAATCTGTCAGTGAATTTTTCATGGCATCGATGGAAGTCAATACACCGATCAATGCCATCATCCCTATGGCGATAATCAGTGCTGTTAAAAATGTCCTGAGCTTGTTCCCTACAATGGACTGCAGCGCAAGCTTGACATTTTCAACATAAGACATTTTTACGGCCATAAAGCTGGGTATTTATAATTTGTAGGGATGAAAATACTGTAAATCCAGCACAAAACCAAAAGGCAATTTATTTCCATGAAATAAACTGCCTTTTTGATGCAAACCAATCCATCCAAGCAAGTGGACTAGCTTAGTTTAGAACCGTTTTCCGTCTTAATTAATTCTTTTCCACGTCTCCGTACGTCCAAGCAGGCTTACACCGACATATCCCCTGATATCAAGTTTATCCCCTTTTAAAGTCATCTTGCAGCTATACGTTTTGCCCGACTTTGGATCATAAATCTTTCCATCCGCATAAGTATTGCCATCTTTTTCAAAATTGGTCAAGATTTCGAGCCCCTGTACATTTCTGCTCTGCAACGCTTTATCTGGGTTTTTTATATCTTTCTTTGGCTGACCTGCTTCGTTATTTGGAAATTTCAGCCAAAAGAGCTTACCAAAAAACTTATCGCCTTTCTTGTAAATTTCAACACGGCCCTCACCGCTTGGATTTTCCCACTTTCCGATGATGGGATCTGTTTGCGCAAATAATGCTACTGTTGTAAGCAACATTATGAATGATAACATAACTTTCTTCATGAGTCTATTTTTTATGAACTTAAATTCTTCAATCTATGACCTGAACTCTTTCCATTTTTTCGCACCACCCCCATCTAAAATCCTTGTTTAGTGTCCAGGTATCTCCCCTTATCCTTATCCAGCGCCGACCGCAACACTCCTCCTGGACAAACCGTCTAGCAGCTGAAGATCAAAAGCTTGCACGCATAGCGCTGAAATAAATATACAAAATATTTACTATGCTTGCATATATTTATTTTCTGTGCACTTAATTTTCAAATAAACCTAGCATTCATTGTGGAGCGATAGAGGCGTAAAGTTTGGCATCGGGTTTGCACGAAACTGATTATATTATTACTTTATTTACTCTTTATAAATTAGCACATATTATGAAATTTATTATTAGTCTTTTACTTACTGGAGTTGTCGTCGCGGTTGCGTGCTGGGTCGTACCCGGAGCTCATGTTGCTGGATTCGGCTGGGCTATCGTTACCGGACTTGTCATTGGATTTGTCAATGCGACTGTGGGATCGATTTTAAGGTTATTTACTTTCCCATTGAATTGGCTTACACTCGGCCTGGTTTCGTTTATTATTACGGTATTAATGGTCTTGTTGACAGATTCGCTGCTCGGTTCCAAATTTGATGTAAATGGCTTTTGGACCGCTGCGCTATTTGCCATTGTCGTTGCCATATTGGAAATGATTATTGGCAGCACTTCAAAAGATTAAAAATAAGTTTACTGTCGCTATTGCGCATGAAAAAGGCTGCTTCACGCTGTAGTGAAACAGCCTTTTTGCTTGAATACCTCTTGCATCCTTTCAGGCGCTTTCCTGATTTAGAATCCAGTGGTCGCGATTTATTACTCCGATATAAAACGGGGTTTACGATGGTTTTTATCGCTACTTCCCTCTTTTTTTACCCCTGAATTCGCTAAATTTAATCATTCAAAAGAACCCTGATATATGTGCGAACACAACCACGAGCATAGCCATACAGCACAAGAACACGGCCACACGATACAGCAACGTCCCTGGTGGATTTCCCAATGCAAGCTTCTCATTGCGCTTGTCATTCTGCTTACTTTACTGCTATTGAAATATGCTTTGAAGATCAGCCTCCCCTTTGGCCTCCTGTTAGTCGTAAATGGTATCGCGTATCTTCTCGCGGGCATACCTGTTATTCAGATGGCATTCCGGAAGGCAAGCCGCGGCGATTTTTTTAATGAATTCTTTTTGATGACTGTAGCAACCTTGGGAGCATTTGCGATCGGAGAATTTGAAGAAGGGGTTGCTGTCATGGTATTCTACCAAATCGGAGAATGGTTTCAGGATACTGCCGTTGACAATGCCAAAAAATCAATCAAATCACTATTGGATATCCGACCCGATAAAGTCACGGTGCTGCGGAGTGGGCAACAGCAGCAGGTAAATCCTAAAACGGTTGCAATTGGCGAGACCATCCTGGTGAAAGCGGGAGAAAAAGTCGCGCTGGATGGTAAATTGACCACAGCGAAAGCCGCATTTAATACGGCTGCACTGACCGGGGAGAGCAAACCCGACACAAAATATGCAGGTGACGCTGTTTTTGCGGGTATGATCAATTTGGAAACCGTTGTCGAAATCGAGGTATCCAGCGCCTTTGAAGACAGCAAATTGAGCAAAATACTCGAAATGGTACAGGATGCCACGGCACGCAAATCGAAAACACAGTTGTTTATCGCTCGATTTGCTAAAATATATGTCCCCATTATCTTTGGTCTCGCGCTATTGGTTCTCGTGGCCCCCTTGTTCTTTGTCGACGACTATAGTTTTAAGGATTGGTTCTACCGTAGTCTGGTCTTCTTGGTGATCAGCTGCCCCTGTGCCTTGGTTGTCTCTATTCCGCTGGGTTATTTTGGCGGCATTGGTTTAGCATCCCGAAATGGCATCTTATTTAAAGGCGGAAATTTCCTTGATGCCATCACCACAGTCGATACCATTGTCATGGATAAAACAGGTACGATGACAGCAGGTGTATTTGAAGTCAGGGAGGTTTTTGCCGTCAATGGAAATCAAGAGGAATTGCTGAATTATGCCAAAGCTATTGAGGCACATTCAACACATCCCATTGCGAAGGCAATCGCGGGCTATCACCCTGGCAAGCCAGCTTTACAGGCCGAGGAAATTCAGGAAATAGCAGGTCATGGCCTCCAGGCAACGGTCAATGGAAAACGCACCCTTGCTGGTAACAGCAAGTTATTGGACAAATTCAATATGAGCTATCCGGAAGATCTAAAGCAAATGGTATATTCCATTGTACTGTTTGCCATCGAAGGTGAGTATGCGGGTTATATCACTGTAGCGGACCGCAATAAACCAGACGCAAAGGAAGTCATCAGCGCGATGCGTGCTCAAGGGCTCTATACCGTCATGCTATCCGGAGACAAAACAGCTGTTGTCAACGAAGTGTCCAAAGAACTTGGGCTCGACAAAGCCTATGGTGATCTCCTTCCGGAGGATAAGGTCAGCCATGTACAGCAACTGATTGATCAGGGACGCCGTGTTGCCTTCGCCGGCGACGGTGTCAATGACGCACCCGTCGTTGCCTTGGCACAGGTTGGCATCGCAATGGGCGGACTCGGGGCAGATGCAACCATCGAAACTGCTGATATTGTGATCCAGAACGACGAGCCCCGTAAAATCCTGTCGGCTATCAAAATCGGCAAAATCACCCGGAGCATTGTCTGGCAGAACGTCATCCTCGCGATGGGGATCAAAATCATTGTGCTGATTCTTGGCGCAGGCGGTATTGCAACACTTTGGGAAGCAGTGATTGCGGATGTAGGGGTAGCCCTTTTGGCTATTTTAAATGCCATTCGTATCCAGCATAAAACGGTATAAAAAAGAAGATATCCAAAAATCAGGTCAACGCTTTTAAGAATAGGATAGCAGAAAATATTCGAGTGGCCTATATATAAAATTGAATAAAAGCGGGGCTGTTCAAAGTTGAACAGCCCCGCTTCCCATGTTTAATCCGCGATATACTTTAAATGGCGATTAGCAATTTAATCCCGCCAAGCTTTATACGTATTGATCAATCCGTTTGTTGAAGAATCATGGCTTGTAACCGATTCCTTACCACTTAGCTCCGGAAGAATCTGATTAGCCAATTGTTTACCCAGCTCAACACCCCATTGGTCAAAACTATAGATATTCCAAATCACCCCCTGCACAAAGATCTTATGCTCATAACATGCAATAAGACGTCCCAGCGTACGTGGAGTCATTTTTTTCAATAAGATAGAGTTCGTCGGGCGATTACCTTCAAAGACTTTATAGGCTTTCAGTGCCTCAATTTCCTGATCCGACTTTCCGGCTTTCTTAAATTCAGCAACGACTTCTGCCTCCGTTTTTCCATTCATCAAAGCCTCGGTCTGCGCAAAAAAGTTGGACAATAGCAATTGGTGATGATTTCCGATAGGATTAAGACTATTGGCCGGTGCAATGAAATCGCATGGGATCAACTTGGTTCCTTGATGAATCAACTGATAAAAGGCATGCTGTCCGTTTGTCCCGGGCTCGCCCCAGATGATCGGTCCCGTCTGATAATCCACCTGTTGACCATTACGGTCAACATATTTACCGTTACTTTCCATATCGCCTTGTTGGAAGTACGCGGCAAAACGGTGTAAATATTGATCGTATGGAAGGATTGCATGGCTCTCGGCCTGGAAGAAGTTATTATACCATACCCCGAGCAAAGCCAATATCACCGGGATATTGGATTCAAAAGGAGTTTCTTTAAAATGAACATCCGCATCATAGGCTCCTTTTAAAAGTTCCTCGAAATTATCAAACCCAATTGCCAGACTGATCGAAAGACCGATTGCGGACCACAGTGAATAACGTCCGCCAACCCAATCCCAAAACTCAAACATATTTTGGGTATCTATTCCAAAAGCACGTACTGCCTCTGTATTGGTGCTCAATGCGGCAAAATGTTTGGCAACGTCTGCCTGAAGAGCACCGCTCGCCAAAAACCAGTCTTTCGCTGTATGCGCGTTGGCCATGGTCTCCTGTGTCGTAAATGTTTTGGAAGCGATCAAAAACAAGGTCGTTTCAGGGTCCACAGCTTTCAATGTTTCAGCAATATGTGTACCGTCAACATTGGAGACAAAATGTACATTTAAGCGCGTTTTATACGCTTTCAACGCTTCTGTCACCATGACTGGGCCAAGATCAGAGCCACCGATGCCGATATTAACCACATCCGTAATTTCCTTACCGGTATATCCTTTCCATTCACCGGATATGATCTTTTCTGTAAAGGCTTTCATTTGTGCCAGCACCCGTTTAACATCAGGCATGACATCCTTGCCATCGACATAGACAGGTTGGTCAGACTGATTTCGCAATGCAGTATGTAAAACTGGTCTATTTTCTGTCACATTGATCCGCTCGCCCGAGAACATAGCTGTTATAGCTTCAGCAAGGCCACATTCTTTGGCCAGCTGCACCAAGAGTGCTTTTGTCTCTTCAGTGATCCGATTCTTGGAATAATCCAGAAGTATATCTTCGAAAGCGATCGAGAACTTTTCAAAACGTGCGGGATCTGCGGCAAAAAGTGCACGTAGATCTTTTTTTTCGCTATTGCTAGAAAGACCTGATAAGGAATCGAAATGCTTCGCCAGATTCTTATAGGCCTCAGTTTTTGTAAAATTAATTTTTGGGAACATACTGTTTTTACTGAAATTATTTGTTTTAAACATCAATAAGAGCCTTCCGTATTTTATTGTTACACATGGTGTAGATCCTTATATGAAGGTTTATTCCGTTGACAATACCAAAACTAAAAAAAAAAGGTCACATATCCGGTATTTGGCATTTGATATTGAGCGCTAAGTTATTCGGCAGAAACAGGGATTTATTAATTAAAATTTCTACTTTAGCGGATATGACAAAAGAACAAATTCAAGACTTGAGGGATCGTGTTACTTCCCTGAGGAGGCATCTTTGACATCGATGCACGCAAAGAAGAAATAGAAAGAGACCAGGCCGTTACGCTTGAAGCAAGCTTTTGGGATGATTCCAAAGCTGCGGAGAAAATACTCTTGGCCATAAAAAACCAAAAGGTGTGGACAGACCACTTCGACGAAGTTGCGGCGGCGGTTGAAGACGCCTATGTAATGTATGAATTCTTTCAGTCTGGCGACGCCGACGAAAAGGAAGTGGACGACCAATATAAACTTGCTCTAGCTAAAGTCGAAGAACTCGAATTCAAAAACATGCTTAGCGCGGAGGAAGATCAACTGGATGCGATCTTACAGATTACAGCCGGTGCCGGCGGCACTGAAAGCTGTGACTGGGCAGCCATGCTGATGCGTATGTATATTATGTGGGGTGAGAAAAATGGGTACCGGGTAACCGAACAGGATTCACAGGAAGGTGATGTCGCAGGTATCAAGAGCGTCACTTTACAGATATCCGGTGATTTTGCTTATGGCTACCTTAAGGGAGAGAATGGTGTACACAGGCTCGTTCGGATTTCTCCTTTCGATTCCAATGCAAAACGCCACACCTCTTTCGCTTCTGTCTACGTATATCCGTTGATCGATGATAATATAGAGATTGAAGTCAAGGATTCAGAAATCGAATGGGATACGTTCCGCTCGGGCGGTGCCGGAGGCCAAAACGTGAATAAGGTAGAAACAGCCGTTCGTTTACACCACAAACCTACAGGCATTATCATTAAAAATCAGGAATCCAGATCGCAGTTACAAAATAAAGAAAATGCGATGCGCTTATTGAAATCCCAATTGTACGAGATCGAGATGCGTAAGCGTCAGGAAGCTACCGCCGCTATTGAAGGTAATAAAAAGAAAATTGAATGGGGATCCCAGATTCGAAATTACGTCCTGCATCCGTATAAGCTTATTAAAGATTTAAGGACAAATTACGAAACCTCCAATACCCAAGCTGTATTGGATGGTGATTTAAATGATTTCCTTAAAAATTATCTAATGGAATTTGGCGGATAAATGAGATCCAGAAATCTTCATGATATCGAAGACGCTCTCTTTTGGGAGCGTCTTTTTTCTTTCCCTATACCTCAATTTCCTCGTCAGTTTAAACTCATTTTCCTCCACTGGCTTATTGGCCCCTTTCCTAAACAGTTTGTCACACAAACTGTCAATTTCTTTTAAGAATAAGGGCGCAAATGTTAAAAAATCTTAAAAGTCTATTGAATAGATCGTTGATATATTTCAACCGATTTCAGCCGCAACAAAACAACAAATACCTGAAAAACAACACTTTAATTTACAACATTTTGTATCAAGAACGTTACAATTTAAGCAAACCGATCATTTTTGGCACAAAATAAAGGCATGTCTTTTGCGTTTATGGAATCGTAATATTTTCATTACAAATGATTCGATTCAACGATCGAAGTAAATATTGAATGAACGAAATGTATATCTAAAATAGAACGGTTATGAATTACATGAAAGAAAACTCGATCGTATCCAAGCAGATGACCAAACAATGGCAGCCTGCTGTATACGATGTAAATGCAGCGGAAAAGCGATCTGAGAATACAGTGAGCAAAAAGGAAGAAAGCAACTTTGGTCCGAAGGAATACGTTATTTTTGGGGCAACATTTTTTATTTTATTTGCGTCAGTTTTTGGCGTATATATGCTTCAACCTGATTTTGATGCTTTACGTTTCCAACGTTTGGATAGTATCGGCGGAACATTCTTAATTGTCTTGGGTATATTATTAGCGGTTATCGCGATCAGCTTTTTGATTTTTTTGATTGTACTGCATCGTAAATATAAGCCCATCGCTTCTGTATCGGACGATGAGCTACCAACTTGTACGATTATTGTTCCGGCTTATAATGAAGGACAGTTAGTCTATGATACCTTACATAGTTTGGCTAGCAGCGATTATCCGGAGAAGAAACTTCAGATTATTGCGATTGACGACGGAAGTAAGGATAACACTTTTGCCTGGATACAACGTGCCAAAATGGAATTGGGCGACCGTGTTGAAATTTATCAGCAGCCCAAAAATATGGGTAAAAGACATGCTCTATACCGTGGATTTAAGTTAGGTACGGGAGAGATCTTTATCACGGTTGATAGTGATTCAATTGTTAAAAAAGATACCATACGCAATATGGCCAGTCCTTTTGTGACAAACAAGGAATGTGGAGCAGTAGCAGGTAACGTGCGTGTATTGAATACTAAAAAGGCGATTATACCGCGGATGTTGAATGTCAGCTTTGTATTTAGTTTTGAATTTGTACGTTCAGCTCAAAGTATGTTGGGTACTGTCATGTGTACTCCGGGAGCTTTATCGGGTTACCGTAAAGAGGCTGTCATGAACTGTTTAGAGGATTGGATCAATCAGACATTTATGGGACAGCCGTCTGACATCGGTGAAGATCGTGCGATGACGAATATGATCTTAAAACAAGGTTATCATGTGTTATTTCAATCCAATGCATATGTGTATACCGACACACCGGTACGTTATAAAAACCTGTACAAGATGTTTATCCGTTGGGAACGAAGCAATGTGCGTGAAAACATCGCGATGAGTCAATTTGCTTTTAAGAATTTCCGTCAAGGGCCTAAATGGGGAGCACGTATCTTATTGCTCATGCAATGGAAAAAGGTATTGTTAGCGTATCCAATGATGCTATTGATGCTGTGGACTGTATTTCATTATCCATTGATGTTCTTAAGTTCTACTTTGGTAGGTATCTTAATATTCTCAAGCATTCAGGCTTATTTCTTTGCCTCCAAAAACTCAGACGCCAAAGAAGCATTCTGGGCATATAGCTACAGCATATTCTACGCCTTCAGTTTATTCTGGATTACCCCATATGCCATAGCAACAGCTGGACGCAGAGGTTGGTTGACAAGAGGTTAAATTTAAAGCAAAGAACGTATATTTACAGCTATATATGAGAGATTTTCAGGTAAAAAAAATTGCCATCATTGGTCAAGGATATGTCGGGTTGCCATTAGCAATAGCGTTTTCCGACTATTTCCCCGTGATTGGATTTGATATTAATGAAACACGTATTGATGAACTTAGGCGCGGTGTTGACCGTACACTGGAAGCTGATAAAAAAGAACTGGAACTTGCAAGAGAGCTATTTACCACATCAAACCAAAGTAAGGGGTATAATGCAAGTAGTTCTACCGCAGACATTGCTGATGCAAACGTATATATAGTCACCGTACCAACTCCTATTGATCGCTATAATTCACCCGATCTATCTCCATTGCTGGAGGCATCTAAAATGATTGGCGGATTATTAAATCCGGGCGATTTGGTTATTTATGAATCTACGGTCTATCCGGGCTGTACAGAAGAGGAATGTGTCCCGGTTTTGGAGAAGTTTTCGGGCTTAAAGTTTAATCAAGATTTTTTTGTCGGCTATTCTCCGGAACGAATTAATCCGGGGGATAAAGTAAATTCACTTCAAAAAGTAGTGAAGGTAACGTCTGGAAGTACTCCAGAGGCTGGATTAGCGGTAGATGGACTCTATAAAAAAATTATTGAGGCCGGCACGCACTTAGCACCATCGATCAAGGTAGCAGAAGCAGCAAAAGTTATCGAAAATGCACAACGCGATGTGAATATTTCTTTTATGAATGAACTTGCACTGATCTTTGATCGTGTAGGTATAGACACGCAGGATGTCTTGGATGCCGCTGGAACAAAATACAACTTTTTACGTTTCAAGCCAGGTTTAGTCGGTGGGCACTGTATTTCTGTCGACCCTTATTATCTCGCTCAAAAAGCAACTCAACTAGGATATCACCCGCATGTTATTTTATCTGGAAGAGAAGTGAATGATCAGATAGCCTCCTTCATTGCTTCAAAAGTCGTTAAACTGATGATTCAGAAAAATATCAGGTTTGAGGGAGCTAAAGCTTTGGTGCTGGGGATCACTTTTAAAGAAAATTGCCCTGATATCAGGAATAGTAAAGTCATTGACATGATCTATGACCTTCAAGAATTCGGACTGAAAGTAGATATTTATGATCCATGGGCAAATATAAATGAGGTGAAAAAGCATTTTAATCTGGACCTGTTATCAAATCTTCCTGAATCTGGAAATTATGATAGCGTTATACTTGCTGTCGGACACAGAGAGTTTTTACATTTAGATCTTAACAATCTTAAAAATAATCCTTCAGTTGTTTTTGATATCAAGGGTATACTCGACCGAAAATTGGTAGATGCCCGCTTATAAAGATCCGTTCTAATTATATTTTTTCAAATCCTGATCTGCTTAAATTCGTGACAAGTAGATCAGGATTTTTACGATCTGGCATTTTATGCAATCGTTTGATTAAAAAAAACATTACTATATTTTTTGTTTTTAATACTAACTTAACACCACAATTATAAATTTGGCCTAATTAAACTAAGGGAGTTACACAAATTGCGGTAATTATGGAACAGTTAGATGACACCGAACTATTCGCTGGGATTCAAGCAAATGACCGTCATGCTTTTTCGGAATTAGTCAATCGCTATTCGGCTATACTTTTTCGATTTATACAGCGTCGTGTTTCCTGTGTCGAAGACAGTGAAGACATCCTGCAGGAAGTATTTGTGTCCCTCTGGAACAACAGGCACAAGATCAACATCGAATACTCCCTTTATCCGTATCTTTTTAAAACAGCCAAGTACAAAATAATCGACTGGACCATACAAGAGCAGCGGAAGGTTGCCCGTGCTGAAGCCCTCTTACAGACCTACCAAACCCAGTCTACAACAACATCTGAAGAAGAACTCTTGGCAAAAGAGCTATCGGTACTTATCGAACAAGAAATAGACAAGATGCCTACCACAATGAAATCTGCATTCTCGCTCAGCCGAAAGGAATCCATGTCCATTAAAGATATTGCCACCGAGCTTGCATTATCCGAACAAACCGTAAAAAATAATATCTCCCTGGCTCTGGGCTGGCTCAAGCTTCGATTTAAATAATAAATCCAGGCTCGCTTTCCACCCACAGTGTTCCTTTGTGGTTCACGATAATCTCATGCGAAACATAGAGCCCCATTCTCAATAGCATCTTCAGCACTTCTCACTCTTCTTAAATATTTTATCCAGCTCAAATACAGGTACTTATATTATTTTCAAATTTTTCTTCGGTACTTTCTGTCGATTAGAGGGATTATAGGTCTGTATGAAGGAACAAGAATCATCAGATCAAGCAAAAGCGTTGCTCAAAAAATATTTGGCAGGCCAATGTACAGCAGCGGAAGAACAACAAGTGCTCCGTTGGTTCTATACACTGGATCAATCGGATAAAGAGCAATTTCAGGAAGAGCTGCCAGCGAACGAAACTCCGCCCCACCTAGCATCGCGCATCAATGCTAGATTGGACGCCCAGCTATTTGATGAGCCAACCCCTATCAAACGGCTTATCTGGATGCGGTCCAAATGGATGGTGGCCGCCCTGATGTTGGCGATCTCGGGATTTAGTTTTTGGCTTTATCAAAAAGTGTCTTCGACTGCAGCAACAACAATGACACTGGCGGCCGAGATTCCTTCGCAAAGCAAGACTTTTCACAACGACATCCTTCCGGGAGGACATTATGCAAAAATTATAACGCCTACAGGAAAAGAGCAGCAGCTCGCAGATCCATTTGTTCAGCAGCATAACTCGACGACAGAAATAGCGGGGAAAAATTTCCGTGTTGATGTACCAAAGGCTGGTACATATATGGTCATTTTAGAAGATGGGACAAAAGTATGGCTCAATTCGCTTACTCAGCTTTCTTACCCAACACATTTTGAATCCGATCAACGACAAGTTACCTTAACCGGAGAAGCTTATTTTAAGGTTGCTAAGGATGCCAGCCGGCCTTTCCGAATCAATGCCAATGGGACAATGATTGAAGTCCTGGGAACCACATTCAATGTAAATGCTTACGAAAAGGAGGTGTCAACATCACTTGTCGAAGGAAGTGTAAAAATTGTTAAAGAGGGGAAACAAACAATTATTAAACCCGGTGAGCAAGCAACAACATTGGCTAACGATATTCAGGTCCAACTGAGCGACCTGACTAAAAATACAGCATGGCAACGCGAAGAATTTTACTTTGATGGCAATAATTTCAGCGATATCACACAGCAAATTGCACGATGGTATAATGTTGAATTTGAAAATATCGAAGCCATGAATAACAGTTCAACATATAAAGGCTCTATAAGCAGAAATAGTAAACTTTCGGAAGTATTACAAATCCTCGCTTTAGCGACAGGACGAAAATTCGACATCAACGGACGTAAAGTTCTTGTGCAATGAAATTGATTATCTACCTTAAAAATACATCTATGGCATAAATATCGACTTATCGCCTGGCAATAACAAAAAAGGGGATGTTGACGCATCCCCGGTTAAATCCAAGGCTTATTTTACTGATTACCAACAGAAATTTAAAACCTCAAAAATCATTCTAATTTATGAATTTTTTTTCTCCAATGAAAAGGCAGGAGAAAACACGGGAATTCCGGATCCCTCCAGCCTTTAAAACTTTATGTATGATAAAGTTAAGCACTATTTCTTTGCTTTCCCTTGCTTTGGGAGCACATGCCTCGGGAACTGCACAAACAGTCAATCTCTCCCTAAAAAAGGTAAAGGTTGAGAAAGTCTTGCAAGAAATTTCCAAGCAGACAGATTTACGGTTTTTTTATGATGAAAAACTGCTGGATAATCTGCAGCCCATCAGTGTGGATGCAAACCATGCTTCCATTTCACAAGTCCTGTCAAAAGCATTAAAAGGACAGAATCTAAGCTATCAGATTCTTAACAACACCATCGTAATTTCCGAAAAACAACGTACTGATATCGAAATAACGGGTACTGTTCACGATTCGCAATCAGCACTTGCCGGTGTGACGGTAGCTGTTGAAGGCAATTCTGCTTTATCTACAAAAACAGATGCGAATGGTCACTTTTCACTTCGGATTCCCGAGAAAGCGGTTCTTATATTTCAGTATGTGGGATACACAACAGAGCGCATATCGGTAGGCAATCAACGCACATTGAATGTGACTTTGCAAGCAAGCAACTCTCAATTGGATGAGGTCGTTGTTGTAGGCTATGGCACACAAAGGAAAGTCAATCTTACGGGAGCTGTTGATATGGTCTCTTCAAAACAATTAGAAAGTCGCCCTATCGCCAACCTGGGTGCCGGATTACAGGGGTTGATTCCAAATCTTAATATCACAAGTGCCAATGGGCGCGCAACAACAAATCCTTCTTTTAACGTTCGCGGTTTTACAAGCTTAAATGGTGGAGAGCCACTGATTTTGGTTGATAATATTCCTTACTCATCCGACGAAGTAGCCCGCATCAACCCAAATGACGTGGAGAATGTGTCTGTACTTAAAGATGCCGCTTCGGCAGCAATCTATGGTGCCCGCGGGGGATTTGGCGTGGTACTGATTACCACTAAAAAAGCAAAAAGCGACAAATTAGATATCGCTTTCAGTAGCAATGTGGGGTATAGAACACTAGGAAAGCTTCCTAAATTTATTACCGATCCTTATCAGGTCATGGACATCAAAACAGAAGCTGGAAAGCCTTTGTATAATCTCTACCCAGAATCTGCACGTGAGTATGCAAAAAAACGCTCACTAGATCCATCGTTGCCTGCCGTAACCTTGTCTGACAATGGTCAGGATTGGGTATATACCGGTACCACAGACTGGTTAAAAGAAGCTTATAACAATACCGCCCCCACCTACAATGCAAATTTAAGTATTGCTAAGAAATCCGATAAGATCGGTTATTATTTATCTAGTGATTACTATAGACAGGACGGACTTCTAAAATACGGTAACGATATTTACAAACGTTACAACGTCAGAGGAAAAGTCGATCTTGATGTGACAAATTGGCTACAGATTTCCAATAATACCCTATTAACGAGTACAAACTACGAAGCTCCTGTTTTCCTGGATGGTGATTTTTTCTGGAATGTCAACCGCACGAACTCCCTGGATGTACCTTTTAATCCCGATGGAACCTGGACAAAAGCAGGTGCACAGGTGCTGGGTGCTTTACAGCAAGGCGGGAGAAAAGACAACCGCATCAATGAGTTTATCACAACATTTGCCGCCAAAGCTTCATTAATAAAAGGAGTATGGGACTTAAACGCCGACGCAACCATTCGGAGAACCGCGGGAACAACCCGTTCGTACGATGTACCCTCCATGTATAAAACAGGCCCACAAGCTGTATTAACACCGACATTCTCCAATACCTACGCGAGAAATGATAATTCAACAACTAGATATAATGTGTACAATATCTACACAGATTTTCATAAGGAGTTTGGAGACCATTATTTCCAAGCAATGGTGGGTTACAATCAAGAATATTACTATACGAACAACAATTGGGTAAAAGCACTTAACTTAATATCTTCATCTGTCCCATCAATTGGTACTGCAACGGGAAATATTACGAAAGATGAACAAATCAAGGACTGGGCGGTGCAAGGTATCTTCTCGCGTATAAGTTATAATTACAAAGAGAAATACCTAGCAGAATTCAACGGTCGCTTTGATGGGTCTTCCCGTTTCCCGAAAGGTAATCGCTGGGGCTTTTTTCCATCCATTTCAGCAGGTTGGGCCGTTTCAAAAGAGAGTTTCTTCGAACCGGTAAAGCAAGCACTGTCGATGGATTTCTTAAAGATCAGAGGATCTTATGGTTCGCTGGGGAACCAACTTTTCTCATACAATAGCGACAGACCTTACTACGACACGTATCCGTATATCCCAATTATGAATAACAAACAGACGGATTATATTCTGGGAACTGGAAAACCTCAGGCTGTCTATAGCCCTAATGCTGTTTCCGACACCTTTACTTGGGAAACCATTCAGACGGTCAACGCAGGGATTGACATGAATTTTTTCAATAGCAAACTAGGTGTCAATTTTGACAAATATACGCGTTACACCAAAGATATGCTGGTACCCGGAAAAGAGCTTCCAGGGCCATTCGGCACCGTAATTCCCGTAGAAAATGCAGGTGACCTGAAAACAAAAGGCTGGGAATTACGTCTCACCTGGCGCGATAGCAAAGAAGTCGGCGGCTCACCTTTCTGGTACAATATTGCGCTAACTTTGGCCGACAACCGCTCCTGGATAACCCGCTTTGACAACCCAAGCAAATCATTGGGAGACAATTGGATAAGAAACTATGTAGGTCAAGAAATCGGAGAAATCTGGGGGGCGGATATTACCGGCTTCTTCAAAAGCGATGCTGATGTGGCACAACATCCAAATCAAACAGCCATGGGAACAGACGATCAATCGTACAAGTTCTATGCAGGCGATCCGATCTTTGCTGACCGTAATGGGGACGGCAAGGTCGACATGGGAAAGAAAACAGTAGATGATCCGGGAGATATGCATATTATCGGCAACAACAGCTCGCGACTCCCCTATAGTATTGACCTTTCAACAGGATGGAAAGGTTTTGACTTCCGGGTATTCCTACAGGGCATCGGAAAACGTGACTGGTATCCAGGCGCTTCTAATATCTATTTCTGGGGAGTGAATGCACAACCATGGACAAATCCAACCGTTCAAAATGCCGATCATTGGACACGTGATAATCAAAATGCTTACTTCCCGGCAATACGGGCTTATTCGGCAGAAGACAATTACCAACAACTTGGTATTCCGAACAAACGTTATATGCAAAATGGAGCCTATATGCGTGTGAAAAACCTAACCGTGGGTTACACGCTACCTCAGTCGATATTGCAAAGCCTTAAATTACATAAAGTGCGTTTCTTCTTTAGTGCAGAAAACGTGTTCGAAATCTCACACCTCAAAGTTAAGTTAGATCCAGAATCTCTGGGCGGTATATATCCGTCGTCAGCAAACAAGGTACAGGCGGCCTATCCTTTTCAACGGACATTTACTTTCGGTCTAAACATGAATCTTTAATTTCAAAAACTAAAAAAATGAAACGTATCAATTATATCGCTTTAGCATCCCTTGTTCTTCTGGGTGCTTCTTGCAAAAAAGACTATCTGGATCGAACCTCGGGTTCTGCAATTACCAAGGAGGTCTTTTTTAATACACCCGAAGATCTCGCGACTTATACAAATGGTCTTTATAAACAAATGCGTGCGGAATACACCGATCTTTACTCAGACAATATTGCATTGAGCAACAACGATCAAAATGCCGAAGTGAGGACATTGCTGGCCGGCACATTGTCTCCTGCAACTGTTAAAGGATGGGATAAGGATGTATGGGCTCCTTTACGCGATGTGAACTATATGCTAGACAATGCCGGCAAAGTTGCTGGTGACCCCGCCGTCATCAATCATTATATCGGAATTGCACGCCTGCTCCGGGCTAATTTCTATTATAAAATGGTAAAAAAATACGGCGATGTGCCTTGGTACTCACATGTATTAGGGACTACGTCAGAGGAACTATATAAGGCGAAGGATCCACGGACCGCAGTTGTGGACTCGGTGATGAAAGACCTTGAATTTGCTGCGGCAAATGTGCTCCCTGCACGTACAGATAATTCCTTCATAACAAAATGGAGCGCTTTGACCCTATTGTCCAGAATTTCGCTCCATGAAGGAACATTCCGAAAATACCATACAGAATTGAATCTGCAGAGCACTGCGCAGACATTTCTGGAAAGAGCAATTTCTGCTTCCCAAGAAATCATGAGCAATGGTGGTTTTTCAATCTCGGGAAACAGTGTTACAGATTACAGGGCACTTTTTTCCAGCAATAATCTTTCGACGAATAAGGAGATTATCTTTTTACAAAAAAACAGCCGTGATCTAGGTGTTGCAAACAATACCCATACAGTCCTGGATTGGCAGTGGGCGTTAAGCGCAAACTTAGCGAATGAGTTTTTAATGAAGGACGGAACTCCATTTACTTCTGTTACAGATTACGATAAGAAAAATTTCACAGAGATTTTCAAAGATCGCGACCCTCGCCTAGCGGAAACCGTCATGCCTCCGGGTTTTAGCAACAATGCTGCCAGCACACCTTATATCACACGCCCGGACTTCGGTGGATTACTACAAATTAAGTTTTACCCACGTGATCCTGCACTCCGCGGCGGATGGGAGCTGAATTATACTGATCTTCCTATCATGCGGTATGCCGAAGTCTTGTTGATTAATGCCGAAGCGAAAGCTGAATTAGGAAAGCTAAGTCAGGCAGACATTGACGCGACAATAAATAAGGTCCGTGGTCGTGTAGGCATGCCTACATTAAATCTCACGACAGCCAACGCAGCACCAGACGCTTATCTTGCGAAGCAATATCCAGCTGTAAGCGGAGCAAACAAAGGGGTTTTACTGGAAATTCGACGTGAGCGCCGTGTTGAGCTTGCTTGTGAAGGGTTCCGCTTTGACGATCTTTATCGATGGAAAGCAGGAGCACTGCTTGCTCAATCACCTTCTGGAATGTACATTCCTGCCTTAGGAGGAATAGACGTTACCGGAGATGGGGTTGCCGACATAGCTATTCTAAAAAAAGGAGATGATACCCCTATCGCAGGCCTTCCTGCCGCTGTAAAAGAAAAGATAGCCAAGTTTTATATTAATGAAGGGACTTTCTATCTCTCCAATGAGACTTCCGGAAAGATTATGTTCCTAGATGATAAAGCACCGCAACGTCCACGAAGCTTTGACGAAGCTAAATATTATTATTTTCCGATACCAATCGAACAGACTGTATTGAATCCAAAACTGGAACAAACTACAGGCTGGAAGTAATAGTTTGATCTAAAACAATAATGAGCCAGCTCTTCCTTGGATGCAGCTGGCTCAATTTTTATTTAAACAACATGAAATTACTCAATTTATTTGTCTGCTGTCTCCTTCCGATTCCCTCCCTTTTTGCACAACAGCGCGTCGGCCGGGTTTTTGAAGATCAGAATGCGAATAACCTCTTCGAACAGAACGAGAATCTACTTAGCGGAATCACTGTATCCGATGGCTATGATGTAGTAAAAACCAATAAAGACGGAACGTATACACTGCCCCATAACCCCAATGCCCGCTTTTTGTCTGTCACCGTCCCTAGTGGTTACAAGGCGACCAAAACGCATTACATTCCACTGCGTGCGGATGTAAAAAGTTGGGATTTTGGGTTAGTCAAAGATGACGTCCAACAAAACGATTTTCTGCGATTTATTCAGATCACTGACACAGAAACACCTCTATATGGACCTTGGATCGATAATGTCAGAAACTACGCCAAACAACAGCGTGCAAGTCTGATCATGCATACCGGAGATATCTGCTATGAACCGGGCATGCTTTTTCATGCCAAACAGGTTAACAGTGACCTAATGGGCAGACCGACCTATTATACTGTCGGAAATCATGACCTTGTCAAAGGTGAATATGGCGAAAAGTTATTTGAGGATCTTTTTGGACCGACCTATTACTCGTTCGATGCGGGACCGGCACACTTTGTCGTTACACCAATGCCAAATGGAGATTACAAGCCCAGCTACACCGCTGATCAGATCATTGCCTGGTTAAAAAAAGATCTAGCCTCAATGGATAAATCCAAGCCGTTGATCTTTATTAACCACGACTTCTTTGCAGGAACTGACTTTGTACTTAAAGGTGAAAAAGAACAGATCGATTTAAAGCAATACAACCTTAAAGCTTGGTTCTACGGACATTGGCACAACAATTTTGTCTTCAAACAAAATGGTGTCTATGTAGTTTGTTCGAACGCCCCTAATAAAGGCGGTATCGATAACTCTGCCGCACAATTTGTTGTTGTCGATGTTGACAAACAAGGGATCAAGAATATCAAACCTGTCTATACCAATCTACGTGACCACATCCAATTGGTGCGACCTGTGCTCAATCAGCCATTAAATGCGGGTCAAACACTTCCAGTATTGATCAACGCCTACGATAGTGAACGACAAATACAGGGCGTAGACCTCACGATATACTCGCATGATACCGGAAATCGCATCACCTCAACTTCGCTGACTCCTGCTGGCGACTGGGCATGGCAGGCCAACATCCCTTTCAAGAAACAAAGCCAAAAGGAGCAATATGATGCCCTTATTACGATTCGTTATGAGAATGGAGAGCAGACATTAAAGAAAGAGACTTTTAATCTCACCGCCGCAGAAAATAGCACGATTAAACTACAGTGGTTCACTTCGGCAAGCGGAAATATCTGGAAGACAAGTCCACTGGTTGCTGGCGATAAGCTTTTTGTAGCAACAATAGATGATGGCTTGGGAACCAACCACACGATCAAGGCATTGGATAAACGTAGCGGAAAAGTACTATGGTCGCTGCCAACGATCAATTCCCTCAAGCATAAATTACGTTTCAGCGATGGTATATTGCTGGCCACTGATGTTGAAACCAATGTCTATGCGATAGATGCAAATTCAGGTAAAGTCCTGTGGACAAAGAAACCTTCGGCGCCAAACCTCCCAACCTTTGTTTCTGGCGCTGCTCTTGACAATGGCATTTATTATACCGGGCTAGGAAAACGTATGTCGGCGATTGATATCCATACGGGCAAGCCTCTTTGGGAGGGTGTTGAACCATCAGGAGGAGAAGCTACGCCTGCAGAGCTATCTGTTGTCGGTCAAGTTCTTTTAGCTGGATACAACTGGAATGCGCTCTGTGCTTATGACATCCATAACGGGAAACTTCTCTGGAAACGTCAGGAAGATGGTTTACGTTTTAGAAGTGGCGGGGTGACAGCTCAAAATGATTACATCTATACAACCGGCCTCAATGGCATCTTTAAGATCGATCTAAAAACAGGAGAAATCTTACAGAAGAGCATTAAAACTGACGATTTTAAGGTAATGACAGCTCCGAAAATCGCTGGCGATCTTTTGGTCATGCCAACTTCCACCAATGGAATCAAAGCCTATGATCTGCAGACGCTGGAAGAGAAGTGGCATTTTTCTACAGAAGAAGCGCTTGTTTATTCCTCGGCATATAGTAGTCCTGATAACCACAAACTGGTCGGTACGGTTGAAGCGGCAGTCATTGAGGTGAAAGACAAGTTAGTTTTTGGTGCTTCAGACGGCTATGTCTACGTCCTTAATAAAGCGGGTAAATTAATAACAAAATTTAGCCTGGGTTCGCCTATATTTTCGGACATCACTGCCGATGGCGATTGCATTTATGTTGCTGATTTCGCAGGAAATGTTTCTTGTTTTAAACTGTAGCATGTATACGTAAAGCCAAAAAAGGGAGTTGCTAACTTCAGAACGAGTTAGCAACTCCCTTTTTCTTTTTATTCATAAAAATTGTAGACCACCTTTCGGTTTAAGATGAACAAATCTTTGGGTACCTAATCTTAACTAAAGTCAGATACACGTGTCCATCCTTTATTATGATCACCAAACCTGTACGTCAGCTTTAGCAGCTTACATCCAAGTTACGCTACCAGTTTCAACGTCATAGTTTGCGCCCACAATCTTAATTTTACCTTCTTCTTCAAGCTTACGGAGCGTTGAACTTTGTCTGCGGATGTCTCGGATCGCATGCTTAATGTTCTGTTGGTTTAGCTTTTCAAGCAGCACACTATTTTTTGACGAACGTTCTTCCCCCTGGTCGATCACCTCATTAATGATCGGGTCGAAATGGTTAATCAGGTGGTTCAGGTTATCCATTCCCATGCCCTCAATCTGCGCAGCATCCAATCCTCCTTTTAATGCACCACATTTGGTATGCCCCAGAACGACAACAAGTTTAGAACCGGCCACATTGCAACCAAACTCCATCGATCCTAAAATATCCTGATTGACAAAATTTCCGGCAATCCGGATACTGAAGATATCGCCCAGTCCCTGATCAAATATAAGTTCAGCTGAAGTACGGCTATCTATGCAGCTTAGCACCACGGCAAATGGCCACTGTCCTTCACGCGTAGCGTTCACCTGCTCGAGCAGATCGCGGTTAGCTTTCAGATTATTAACAAAGCGTTGATTTCCTTCTTTCAAAAAATCCAATGCCTTTTGCGGTGTAATCGTTGATTGTGTTTCGTAGGTATGTGCCTTCATAAAATTTTATTATTTGGAATATTAACGGTAAAATTAATAGGTTAGATTTATATTACCAACGGGACAAAATACGTGTAATTTGTTTTATTGTTTTACCCCACGCTTATGCAAGAGTTGTTTTCCAGTCCTCAACGCAAAACCCAACCAATATTCCCCAACCTTTTCTTATTTAGCTACAGTGACTTCGTTCTTTGCGTGATAATCCATCCAAGCTTTAATTCTTCCGACAAACATTTTAAGATAGTTTTCTGTCAAAAATATGTTGGACCAATCAAATCTTTGTGCCTGTACCCCAAGATAAAAAATAAAAATAGAAGCGCCAGCTTTTGGTATTAACCTGAGCTCTTTTTCAGATAAAAATCTGTTAGTCTGGTATCCCCGTATGAAGCTTTGAATTTTTAATTCATACTGCTCTTTATCTGATTCTATGAAAAACAGTTGTTTGCAGAAATATCCAACATCTAAAATTTGCCATCCATTTCCACAAAAGTCAAAGTCAAAAATCGTAATCTCCCTTTCGTCGGTAACGGCCATATTATCATACCATATATCCATATGTATAATTCCTTTTTTCGTATGATCAAAATCTGAATTTTGAAAATTTCTTCCAAACTCCCTAATGAATTCCATTTCTGGCAACTTGTCTGCAAAGAACTGTTTTAGGTACTTATAAGGTAGTTCTATAAGAGACTCCTTATTGTAAGATAGTCGTTTAATGTTCTTGTTTTCGGTATAGTTGTGGATATTTGCCATTAGAGAACCTATTCGAAAGCAAGTTTCGTTGTCCATAAATCTGATTTTTTCACCTTGAGCAAAGGAAAAAAGTACAACGTATCGGGTTCCTTCAGGTGCATTTATTTCTTGAATGAACACTCCGTCTTTATCTTCAATTGGAAAAGAAACACTTAAATTATTATTCTTTAATGATTTTAAAAGTTCAAGCTCTTCAATAATTTCGGTTTTTGACCTCCAATTATGACTATAAACTCGTAAAACGTATTTCGTTTCGGTATTGGAAAGAAAATACGTGTGATTCATTCCCGTTCTGAATAAGGTACAATTGTATTTGTCGTCTAGGCCATATCTATCTTTCACAAAATCTCCTAATTGTTTGGCAGAAAGAGTAGAGGCAATAACAGGAAATGTTGTCATTTTTTTTTCGCTAAATTTTTTATCCACCCACAACTTTTGTTTATGATTCACTTCTTTCTTGGGAGTTCGTATAGGTTTTGTAGATACTAAAAGACAAAAAAAGCTTACAATATGAATTGCAAGCTTTTTTTATCTTTCGATCTGTAGCCCGTAGGGGAATCGAACCCCTGTTTCAAGAATGAAAATCTTGCGTCCTAACCCCTAGACGAACGGGCCGTTTTCTGTTTCGGTGTGCAAATATAGAAATATTTATAAATGTGTCAAAATTTTTATATTTTTTTTATTCATTTTTTTTGAAATAGATCATAAACCCCTCTAGAATAGCTATATTTAAAGTCATTGAAAAAGTAACCAACATGACTAATTTAAAAAAAATCAAAAAACCGCTACTCTATGCCGGACTGGCCTTGGCTTTATTAAGTCAGGAAGCCTATGCCCAAAAGTCGAGTGCAATCGCAGATCAACTGCAACTCACCTGGAAGGTTAAGGACGGACAGAATATCCGCAAAAATCCAGTATCCACCATTATTTTAAAGAACAAAGGTAAAAGTGCCATCAAACTTAACGATTGGAGCCTATGGTTTAATTTTATCCGGTCTATTGATCCCGATAAGGTAGATAATCGTTTTGCTATCGACCACAGAAACGGTGACCTTTTTCAAGTAAGCTTTAAGAAGAATAACTTTTTATTAAATGCGCAAGATACCGTCCATATCGATTTCATCACGACTGGACTGGTCAACTATACTGATGGCCCCATTGGCCTCTATTTAAAAAATAACCAAACTGGACTTGCCACAAATATTTCGGATTATTCAGCGAGTAAAACGGCACCTCAATCGGAAACTGAAAAGACGGACTACTTTGCTTATAAATACACGCAAAACAAACTTGTCGAAGGTGTAGAAGCACAGCCGATTATTCCTTTGCCGAGCAGCATCAGCATCAACAATCAAGAAAAATTCAATGTATCTACAGGGACAAAACTTTTTGTGGACAATGAATTTGCGAAGGAGGCAACTTTTCTGACAGATTTCCTGAGCACCTATTCAGGCATTAAACTATCGGCTTCTTCCGGACAGGGAGAGGGCATTGCAATTGTCAAAACGAACAACCTAAAACCCGAATCTTATCGCTTGACGATCGGTGCTATGGGTGTACGAATAGAAGCTTCAGATAAAGCGGGTGCATTTTATGCCATACAATCGCTAAAATCGCTGATCAATCATCGTCAATGGAATAAGACTGCAAAATCAATAGCAGTACCTTATGGCAACATTGAAGATAGCCCGCGCTATGGCTACCGAGGATTTATGTTAGACGCTGCCCGTAATTTCCATAGCAAGGCTGAGGTTTTAAGGCTATTGGATCTTATGGCTGCGTATAAGTTGAACAAGTTCCATTTCCACTTCATTGACGACGAAGGCTGGCGATTGGAAATCCCATCTTTACCTGAACTCACGGCTGTTGGAGCCAATCGTTCGGCTAATTTTGAAGATGGAAAAGCAATACAGTCTGCTTATGGATCTGGAGCGGTGGCCAAATCGCATCAATTCTACAGTGTTGCCGACTATATCGAAATTTTAAAATATGCGCAGGCAAGACATATCGATGTTATACCTGAGGTAGAAACACCGGGGCATGCTCGTGCAGCTATCAAGGCAATGCGTGCGCGTTTTGCCCATTACTCAAAACTTGGCGATAAGCAAAAAGCAGAAGAATTCTTGCTGGACGATGCAGAGGACAAATCCATTTACAACTCTGCACAAAACTGGAATGACAATGTCATGAACCCTGCCCTGCCCTCAACATATCACTTCCTAAGCAAGGTGATCGATGAAATCAAAGCAATTCATGAGCAAGCTGGAGTTCCGTTGAAAATTATCGACCTGGGTGGCGACGAGACGCCAAGTGGTGTTTGGGAGAAATCGCCGAAGGTATTGGCCTTTATGAAAGACAATAATATCGCCAATGTACTCGATGTATGGCCGCTGTATATTACCAAGATTAATGCCCTTGTTCAAGAAAAAGGACTGACGATGTCCGGATGGGAAGAGATGGGCATGCGCAACAAAGGTAAAGGCATGGTCGTAAACGCTGACCTGGGAAAATCGGGCATTCACCTGAATGTGTGGAACAATCTCCCTGGCCAAGGACAGGAAGACCTTGCCTATCGATTGGCCAACGCAGGGTATAAAGTTGTTTATACGAGTGCGGCCAATAACTACCTGGATATGTCATGGGACCGTGACTTTGCAGATCCGGGACACAGCTGGGTGGGTACGGTTAATTTGAATAGAACCTATTCATTTTCCCCTGAAAATTTCTTTATCAATCTACGCAAGGATGATATAGGAAAAGATCTGGTGAAGGAAGCTTATACCAACAAAGAACAGCTCACGGCCGAAGGGAAGAAAAACCTACTCGGGATAAAAGGCGCCCTGTGGGCAGAAAAGGTATCTACAGACCACCGTCTCGAAGAAATGATCTTTCCACGTTTAATTGCGATTGCTGATCGCGCGTGGGCACCCGAACAGGCCTGGGAAAAAGGGGATTCTTTTGACGAAGCTACTTATCGTAAATCGTATACCTCCTTTATCAAAAAATTGGGGGAAGATGAATTGAGAAAACTGGATAGGATAAATGGAGGCTATACCTATCGACTTCCAAAAATTGGAGTTAAGAAAGAGGGAAACCAACTCCTTATCAATACCGATTATCCTGGTTTCAAAGTCTATTATAGCGACAACGGTAGTACACCAACATTGAAATCTAAAACTGTGAGCGGCCCGATACCATTCCAGACTGGCAAAAAATACTTATTTAAAGTATTTGATGCTAATGGACGATCAGGTGATGTGATCAGCTATTAATTCATTGGGATTCAAAATAATGATTGCTATTGACGTTGATAACGCCAAAAAAGTAGCCTAAAATAACATCAGTCACTCCAGGAGCCAGCTATTTGAGATGGCACTTAAGCGCGATAAAGGCAACATAGAATAAAAATAGGGCTGTCCAACTTCTTTGGACAGCCCTTCTGTTTTATAGACTCTGTATCTTTAAAACTTATAACTCAACGCAACAGCTGCATTTCTTGGATCAATCTGATTGATAAAACCACCACGGAAGTATGAATTCAATCCAATCTCATTGGTGATATTATTTACAAAGACTTTCGCATCAAATTTGCGCCATTTGTAGCCTACCTGCGCATTTAATGTGGTATATGCGGGCATATTGAAAGGTTCTGTACCATAATATTCGCCGTGTCCATTTGGGGTTAAGCTATATTCATTGACAGGTCGGTCTCCAACATAATAGACTCCCGCACTTAAACTCAGGTTGCGAAGAGCTCCTTGATTAAATACATATTGTATCCATGCATTTGCCGTATGTTTTGGTGCATTCATCGGTGCTGATCCATCCATATAGGAAGGCGAATTTTTATATCGTGCATCTAAATAAGCATAGCCTAACATCACCGTCAAATTTTCCAATACACGGCCATTCAACTCAGCCTCAATACCGTCACGTACCAGATCCCCAGCCTTAAAGTATAATCCTGTAGGATCATTAGTCCCAACCTTATACTCCGCATTGGTCAAGTTAGAGGTATAAATATGGAAATAGGTTAAATTGAAACGTAAGCGATTATTCAGCCAATCGGATTTAATTCCCCCCTCAAATTGTTCCGTTTTAGAAGCTCCTGCTGCTGTGCCATCTGTCAATGGATTCGCAGCATTCCTTAAATTGGTTGAGTTCGTATAAGACCCAAATACATTGAAATTCTCAAATGGTGTAACAATCACCCCTGCCATTGGATTCCAGGCCGACTCTCGTTTATTACCGTTTGATGTGAAATCTTTTGTTGTGATTTCAGAATAACGTAAACCTAATACAGCCTTAAGGTATTTATTAAATTCGATCACATCCTGCCCCATAAATCCGATAGAGGAGTAATAACTGCGTACAAGAGTTCCGGCGGTATAGCTGATTTGCTTTCCTTTGCGTTGGTTGCCCAAAGAATCGACATAGACAACTTCCGAGAGATCATTTACCCAATCACCATGGATATCAATAATGTCTATAACCGAACTATTTTGATCTGCCTTTTTCAAAAGGACATTTTTCTCCAGCGGACTTAATTTACCTGCAAAAGAAGTTGTTGTCGCATCTGCGATACGATAATCTACCCCTGCCTGAACCAAATGTTTTACTTTACCTGTATAAAGGTCTTTTCCGATCAGGTCAAACTGGAACGTTTTATTCTTATCATCGCGCAGGTTTTTGCTCATTGAGCGCGAGAATGTATTATATTGTTTTGCATCATCTTTAATCAATGAAGAAGATGATGACTGGTTATCAACCTGATAAGATGATGTAGCAATAGAAGCTCTAATACTCCAGCGATCGGTCAATTCATGATTGATCTGAGCCATAAAGCTCTTCATCTCCGTGTTATTATTGTCTGAATTGAAACCCAAAAACTTATTGTTTGGGATAACATATAGCGCATTCACCCCTTGGGATGGATTTAAATTGACCGCAGAATTAACCGGTGTACGATTATCGTTAAAATAATCGCCCTCCAGTGTAATTGTCGTCTTATCTGTCGGTTTCCAGGCCAAAGATGGGTTTAGATAGACTCGGTTGGACGATACACTTTTGCGATAGCTATCGCTGCGCTCATACGCTCCATCCATTCGAAAAGCGACAGTCTGTTTTTTATCCAATACAGTTTGGAAATCAAAGGTCGGACGGAATTGCCCCCAGCTTCCGGCACGTACGCCAATTTCACCAGAATTCGTAAAATTGGGTGTTTTAGTAACCACATTGATTACTCCACCTGCATTACCAATATCTGTAATAACACCTTGTGTCACAGCTGCAGACCCTTTAATCATCTGGATAGATTCCACACCCTGCATATCAACTACGCCGGACGCCGTCTGAAATTGCGAATCCATCCGCACGCCATTCTTCAATACAGGTACCCCTCTGAAACCACGTGTTGACAAGGATTCTTTAACCCCACCATAAGAGCCAAACAAGGTTACACCCGGAATATTTCTTACTGCATCAGTCAACGTAAGAATACCTTGGTCTTGAATTACCTTATTGGAGATAACAGAAATACTCTGTATTTGATCCGAAGGCTTCAATGGCATACGTGTAATCATTTCCAGGCCCTTTGGTTTTTTGTTGCGTTCACCAAACACTTCTACTTCATCAATAGCTTGCTCATTGCTAATCAGGGTAATTGGGTCAATAACCACTTCACGGCTTGCTGAACTAAAAACATAATCAATAGCCGTTGTCTGATAACCCATATAAGAGAATTTGATCACCGTATTTTGGTCTACGCCATGTAGCCTAAAATGACCTCTGTGGTCTGTCCGCACTTTTTTATCTCCTATTGAAACGGTTACTGAACGTAGTGGATTATTTTGACCATCAACAACTTTTCCTTTGACGATCCCCGAAGTCTGACCATATACTGCACCTCCGATTAAAAATGTAGAAGCAAGAGCTAGTAAGTGTTTGTCCATGTTAATAATTTTGGGTAATTATTTTTAATTATTCTAAATAACACCGCAAAGGTATAAAAAATAAGCTATTTAGAATGATTAAAAATAAAAAAGTCCTGAACCACCTAAGGCTCAGGACTTTTTATTTATCTAGACAATTATTTTAGTCAAATTTCCATCTTACAAATGCTTCAATCGCTTCATAGTTTGCTAGACCTAATTGGTCATATAAAGCTGCTGTTTCGCTTGTACGATCTTCAGCACGTACCCAGAATTCGCGTGGATCATCACCAGGGAATACAGGTAAATCCTTTTGAGATTGATGTTTAAAGATGGCTAAACGTTTGCGATAAACTTCTTGTGGAGATAGAGGAACGGCCATTTGGATCTCGTGAATTGGATATTCATGCCAAGCACCTCTATATAACCATAACCAACAATCTTTGGTCCATTCGTCTGTCTTGCTCAATCTGCTCAATGCCTCAAACAGGATATCGAAACATACTTTGTGTGTGCCGTGCGGGTCAGCAAAGTCACCTGCAGCAAATACCTGATGTGGTTTTACATGACGCAGTAATTCCATCGTCTGTTGAATATCATCTTCAAAAGATACATTTTTTGAAAACTTCTGTCTATCGTAGAATGGTAGATCCTGGAAATGGATATTTTCATCTGGCAAACCAACCAAACGCGCTCCCGCAATTGCCTCACCTTTACGGATCAATGCTTTGATTTTACGGACAAGTTCAGTATCGATCTGATTTGGTTTTTTTGTTGCAAAAATTGCCCTTTCCTCATCATAAATCCGAGAGATCTGAGCAGCTTCAGCATCTGCCCCTATTTGTTTCGCTAAATCTTCAGCAAACTCGAGATAACGGACGACATCATCATCCCAAACCGCTGTATTACCACAAGTTTGATAAGCGACATGGACATTGTGCCCTTGGTCGGCCAGGCGAATAAATGTACCGCCCATCGAGATCACATCATCATCGGGGTGTGGCGAAAATACAATCACATTTTTCTTCGCTGGATTGGCGCGCTCAGGACGTTGTGAATCGTCTACATTGGGTTTACCTCCCGGCCATCCAGTAATTGTATGTTGAAGTTCATTGAATATACGGATGTTGATATTATATGCCGGACCGGTCTCTGTCACCAGCTTGGCCATACCGTGCGCATTATAATCTTCGTCTGTCAGTTTCAAGATTGGTTTTTTAATCTCCAAAGCCAACCAAACAACGGCCTTCTTAATTAGTTCAGGTGTCCAGGTAACATCTTCTGCCAACCAAGGAAGATCAAAACGTGTCAACAAGGAAGCCGCAGCTTCATCAAGAATAAATTCAACGTTATCCGATAACTGAAGATAAGTTGCAGGAATCTCTGAGGAGATTTCACCCTCAACTGCTTTTTTAATGATCTCAGCCTTTGTCTCGGTCCAAGCCATTAAAATAATTTCTCTTGCTTTGAAGATTGTACCTACTCCCATCGTAATCGCTTTTGTTGGTACATTTTCTTTTCCACCAAAAGCACGGGAAGCATCGCGACGGGTCAAATCGTCTAACGTTACTACACGTGTACCTGAGTTAGGCGCAGAACCCGGCTCATTGAAACCGATATGGCCTGTACGACCAATACCTAATAATTGAATATCTAAACCTCCCGCAGCTGTAATTTTCTGCTCGTAAGCCTCACAGAATGCATTTACTTGATCAGGAGCTAAGGTACCATCTGGAATATTTACATTTGCCGCATCGATATCGACATGATCGAACAAGTTTTTGTTCATAAATGTCACATAGCTCTGATCGGCATCAGGTTGCATAGGATAGTATTCGTCAAGATTGAAGGTAATCACGTTCTTAAAGCTTAAACCTTCTTCTTTGTGCAAGCGAATCAATTCTTGATAGACTTTTACTGGTGTGGCACCAGTTGCAAGGCCCAGCACAGCTTTCTCACCTTTCTCTTGCTTTGCACGAATAATTTCAGCAATACGATTTGCAACGTTTTTCGAAGCTGAATTTTGATCTGGATAGACGCTCACAGGGACTTTTTCGAAGCGTGTTTCTTCCAATAAATTTAATCTAGCCATTTTATGGGTATGTTGATAAACGTGAATTACAAATTTATAAAATTAGTACCTCAAGTTGAAGTAAAATTTTAATAAAGTAGTTCATTCTTAACAATATTTTAAATAAAACCTTTTAGCTATAATTTTAGCCGATAAATAACCCTAAATCTTTTTCAGAATCTCAACTGCTTTCCATAACGTTTCGTCCTTTTTAGCGAAACAAACGCGTAAAACCTGCTGATTTGTAACCTCTTTATAGAACGCAGAGAGTGGAATTGTCGCAATTTTATATTGCTCCGTTAGCGAACAGGCAAACTCAAACTCCTTTTCCTGGCTAATCGAACTATAATCTATATTAAGGAAATAAGTCCCCTCGCAGGGAAGAATCTTAAACCGCGATTCCTTTAATCCATCCTTCAATAGATTTCTTTTCTGCTCAAAAAAGGCTGGAAGCCCCTTTACATAACTTAAATCACCCAAATATTCAGCTATGGCAAACTGCATGGGGCTGTTGACACTAAAGACGTTAAATTGATGTACCTTCCTGAATTCTTGTGTCAGCAGGGCTGGTGCAATACAGTAGCCTATTTTCCAGCCGGTTGTATGCAATAGTTTTCCGAAGGAGGCAATGACAAAGCTTCGCTCGCGCAAAGTAGGAATTCCAATGACGGATTGGGGCAGGACCCCATCAAAAACGATATGTTCGTACACTTCATCACTCAGCAACAGTGTGCTGGTGCCTTCCAATAAGGTCCCTAACTTAATCAGCTCTTCTTTATCCAATACTTTTCCCGTTGGATTGTTTGGATTATTGATGATTATCAATCGCGTTTTGGCATTAATTAATGTGGCCACGTAATCCCAGTCAATCCGAAAATCGGGTGCCAATAATCGTACAGGTACAACTTTGCCACCAAACAGCTCGATAGTCGGCGCATAACAATCATATGCAGGTTCAAATATAATAACTTCATCCTCCGGTCTAACAACAGTCGCGATAGCTGTAAAAATGGCCTGCGTACCTCCTGCGGTGATAGTAAGTTCTTCCGTTGCATCGACTTCAACGTCATAAATCTCCTTGTATTTCTTGACTATCACATCCCGTAAGGGTTGTGCTCCGATCATTGGCGCGTATTGGTTATATCCCTTTTCCATAGCCTGAGCAACCAATTGGACCAATTTCGGGTCGGTCTCAAAATCGGGAAAACCCTGGGAGAGATTTAATGCCTGCTGCGCATTGGCCAGCATGGTCATTTTGGTAAAGATCGTCGTGCCGACATGTGGAAGTTTAGAAGTTAGGTTCAAGTTCATTTTTTGACATTTTATTAATCTACTAAATTAGTGGATTTTCTTATATTTGTAAATATATATAAGAATAGTAACATGATAAAATACATCACACTACTTTTTTTGGTTCTGCCATTCTTCGGATCCGCACAGAAAAAGGAACTTACTAAAGAGGAGTACATCGCCCGTGTCAAGGCTGCTCCAGATTCGATCTCTACATTGGTTGACTTACGCCGCGTTGGTGGTTATGATCCAGTCTACCCCGAGCTTCAGACACTCTATAATACACTGAGTAAAAATGTAAAGAATTCCAATGAGGGAAAAGAGTTTCAAGCGTATTTAAATACCTTAGAAACAGTTCAGATTGGGAAAATTGCACCAGCATTTACGCAAAATGATACCAGTGGCAATCCTGTAAAACTTTCAGATTTTAAAGGAAAATATGTGCTGCTTGATTTTTGGGCATCTTGGTGTCCCGATTGTCGTGTTGAAAGTCCAGATCTTGTAAAAACATACCAACAGTTCAAAGGTGAAAACTTTGAAATATTAGGTATTTCCTTTGATAAGGACCGCAACTCCTGGATTAAGGCCATTCATGCAGATAAATTACACTGGAGACATGTTTCAGATTTAAAACGTTGGCAGAATGATGTCGGAACCCTATACGGCGTAAAATCTATTCCGCAGAATGTCCTGATTGATCCCAATGGGAAAATTGTCGCGAAGAACTTACATGGGGATGCCTTGCGCACAAAACTGAAAGAAGTATTGAAAAAGTAATATATAGACAATCATTAAACTAAAAAGACCATGCCTTTATAAAAGCATGGTCTTTTTAGTTTAACAATGAATGTGTTTCTAATCGGAAAGACAGAGAAAGATTGTCCAAACAAATAAGGCCATTAAACTATCGCGTGCATTCCATAACATAGCCGTATCTCCTAACCAAATAAGGCACTGAATATATCCTCCAACTTGGCGACAGGGCGAATAGCAATATTATATTTTTTCGCGTCCAGCCCTTTGGTGTTAAATTTAGAAATAAAAATTCCGTCGAACCCCAGCTTTTCTGCCTCCTGTATCCGTTGTTCGATCCGATTTACAGCTCTTATCTCGCCCGATAAACCTACCTCACCTGCGAAAGTCAGATTGGAGCGAATCGGAATATCCTGCTGTGAGGAAATAATCGCCACAACAACAGCCAGATCAATTGCAGGATCTTCTACGCGCAATCCGCCGGCGATATTCAAGAATACATCTTGTGCACTCAGCCTGAAACCAAAGCGTTTCTCCAAAACGGCCAAAAGCATATTTAACCGTTTCGTATCGTAACCCGTAGAAGAACGCTGTGCAGTACCAAATGCCGAGTTACTTACCAGTGCCTGTACTTCAATCATCATCGGTCGCATTCCTTCCAGCATTGCCGCAATGGAAACCCCACTAACAGGTTCGTCACGTTGCGAAATCATAATCTCAGAAGGGTTTGACACTTCTCTAAGTCCTGATCCCTGCATTTCGTAAATACCGAGTTCTGAAGCCGATCCAAAGCGATTTTTTACAGCCCGTAGAATCCGGTAGACATGGTGGCGATCGCCTTCAAATTGGAGCACCGTATCCACCATATGCTCCAAAACCTTGGGGCCAGCAATTGATCCGTCTTTGGTAATATGTCCCACAATAAAGACTGGCGTGCTCGTTTCCTTGGCAAACCGCAGCAATTCAGCGGTACATTCCCGTACCTGAGAAACCGACCCTGGGGCCGATTCAATCTGTGAAGAATGCAGAGTCTGTATGGAATCGATGACAATAACATTGGGCTGTACCGTCTCGATCTGCTTGAAGATATTTTGAGTGGATGTTTCTGTAAGAATATAGCAATTGGCTTTGGATGATTGCGACAATCGTTCGGCCCGCATCTTAATCTGCTGTTCACTTTCCTCCCCAGAAATATAAAGTGTCTTGACTTGCGGGATAGACAACGCAAGCTGCAACATCAAAGTCGACTTACCAATCCCAGGCTCTCCACCGATAAGCACCAGTGATCCCGGAACAATACCGCCACCAAGAACCCGATTGAACTCTTGGTCAGGCGTGGATATACGTGACTCATCTTGGTAAACAATTTCATGAATAATCGCAGCTTTATTCGCCCTTTTCGTACTACCTCCTGTTGTAGAACTACGCCATTCGGGGACTTTTGAACTCGTTTTTTCGACGACTTCTTCAACAAAACTGTTCCATTGCTTGCAAGAAGGACATTGTCCCATCCATTTGGGAGACTCATACCCACAGTTTTGACAGAAGTATGCTGATTTTGATTTTGCCATGCTACGAATTTACAAATTTATAGCTGTTAAAAGAGTCATGATATGCCGCACGCATTATATATTCCCAAGATAGTACCTAAGGGCTGATCAGCCTTTCAATAATGCTACTTCTATAGCGGTTTAAGTTAATATGCAGTATATTACTATATACAGTCTCAATGCTGTAGCAATACGTCAACAATACTGCATGTATACTGGAACCTCACTCAAAAGCCTTAAAAAAACCAAAGAGGTTATCGCTCATTTTCTTTTAAAATCCGTAAGAAATTTTGCCCCATAATTTTTGCTATATCCGCATTTGAATATCCTCGTTCCAGCAGCGCTTTAGTTAATAGCGGAAATTTAGAAACATCTTCCAAACCTTGGGGTGAGGATTCTATGCCATCGAAGTCAGAGCCTACCGCAACGTGATCAATACCCACTTTTTTGACCAGATAGTCAATATGATCCAATAATTTCGATAGTGGAGCATCAGCTTGCTGTTGAAGTTCTTTGGGCAACTTTTCATACATAAACCAAGTACTCAATTTTGTATCCCCCTGATCGCCAAATTTACTTACATACAAACCCTTAAGCCTTGTTTCATAGGCTGGATCCAAAAAACCCGAATAAAAATTCACTCCAACCACACCGCCATTTTTTTTCAGCGCCTCCAATTGCGCATCTTTCAGATTGCGGAAATGTGGACATAAATGATAGGCATTGCTATGGGATACCAAGATAGGCTTGGTCGTTATCGCCAGCACGTCATAAAAAGTCTGTTCGCCACCGTGGGATAGATCAACCATCATGCCTAGTTCGTTCATCTTCCGGATAATTGCCCGTCCTTGGTCTGTTAACCCCTTATCCTTAGCGTTCATACCAGCCGATTCCATCGCGGCACAACTCGCCCAGGACAAATTGTAGTTCCAGGTCAACGTCAGGTATCTGGCGCCACGCTTATAGAGCCGCACGAGATTATCAATACTTCCTTCGATCATATTCCCCCCTTCCACACCGATCAAAGCGACTATTTTTCCTGTTTTCAATATCGAATCGATATCTCCTGAAGACTTTGCCAAACTTATTTTATCGGTATTCGCAGCAATCATTTTCTCCAAGGCATCTATTTGGTCATTTGCGTGCTTGAATGCATCAGATTTCCATTTAGCATCATCTGACCATACGGCAAATACCTGGACATCTACCCCTCCCTCCTGAAGCCGCGGCAAATCAGTCGCTCCTGACTTTAATCGCTGACCGATATTCTTCCCCTGAAAAATTGATTCATAAATCACATCATTGTGTCCATCGACGACAACCAAATCCTGATGTATCTGCTTACAGTCTTGGCCGTACACAGCACTATTGAGCACCGTCATTCCTAGTCCGATTAATAAGAGGTCCTTGATCATTTTTGACTTTCGTTTATCGATTCATAAATAGCATCCTGAATCCTGCTTCTGATATTCAGGTCCAAGAGCTTGGTACTCACCTGAGGATGTACGCGATTAGACAAAAAGATATAGATCAATTGGTTTTGCGGATCAATCCAGATGCATGTCCCCGTATACCCAGTATGTCCAAATACAGAACTATTCGCCAGCTTAGATGGATATTCGTTTTTTGGATTTGGATCCCAGCGATCAAATCCCAGTCCTCGACGGCTTGTGGCAGATTGCTTGGAGGTAAATAGATCTATTGTCTCAGTTTTAAAATATCGCTCACCACCGTACTCGCCTCTATTCAATAAAAGCTGACCATAGATTGCCAGATCGTTTGCGGTAGCAAATAACCCGGCATGCCCGGCAATCCCACCTGCCATTGCAGCCCCCTGGTCGTGTACATAACCTTCTAACAATACTTTCCGAAAGGAGGTGTCTTGCTCCGTAGGAACAATTTCATCTTTTGCAAAACGCTCTCTGGGAAGATAACCAGCACGCGTCATCCCCAAAGGTTTATAAAAATTTTCCTGCACATAATCTTGTAGCGGCTCAGCAGTCTGATGTTCAGCAACTTCTTTCATCACATACATGCTGATATCGCTATACACATAGTTTCCTGTGGGTTTAACCGGTGATTTTAGCATTTCCGGCCACATGACATCGCGGTAATAATGATTGAGAATATAGCTATTTTCTGCCATTTTCACTTGATGGTTGTCATCGCGTACCGATACAACATCTCCTGTTTTCAAATATTTATAAAAAGGAATAAAAGGCGTAAATCCCGCTTCATGCAGCATGACGGAACGGAGCTTAATATCTTTTTTATTGCTATACTTTGCCTGCCATAGGTAGTGTCCCATGGTACTATCTAGATTAATGACATTCCGTTCGGTAAGACGCATAATTACGGGCGTAGTACCTGCAATCTTACTAACAGACGCTAGATCAAATATATCATTGATTTTTGTGGAGATGTCTTTGGAGTAGGTGTGAAATCCGTAAGATTTCTCCAATAAAACCTGTCCATCCTTCACAACCATAACCACGGCACCCGGCGTTGCTTGCTTATCAATGGCTTCTTGTGCGATGGCATCAATTTTCTTGGTCAGCTTTGCCAGGTTTAGATTAGAGCTTGATGCAGCACCATACTGTAATCTTGTCTGTGCAGTTTTGATATGACCGGCAGTGATCGGGGCTCCGCCAAAAATTGACATCGCAAGATGGCGCTGCCCTATTTCTGAATCAGGCGCGAGCAATTCAACCAAGTCAGACTGCAGGTGTTCAGATAAACTCTTTTTGCGTTTTTCATTTTCAAAAAAATGGCAAAGGATCACTTTTTTATTGTTTAATACAGCCTGTTTTAACTGTGCTAGGCAATCAGCATCCAAGTCATCTTCCTTTCCAGCTACAATAATCGTATTGTAATATTTGATATCCTCATCAAATTTGCTAAAATCAAAAATTTTAGTGTTTGCATAACGGGCCAATTGTTCCGTGAATACACTATATTTCGCAGCATTAGGAACAACAACTGCTATATGGAGCTGATCTAGATTTTTCAGAGGCAATAGCTGATCCAGGTTATTGAAAAGAATCGTTTCATTTTTAATCGTGGATTTATACTGAGCAAACAAGGGGGGAATACAGAACAAACCTGCAAATAACACCCCGAAAAATTGTTTTTTCATTCTGCTTTTATCGTTTTTTAGGTTCTATCAAATAAAAATACGAATAAAATCATGAAGCAATAGGACTCTCTGAAAAAAAATCAATTTTGTTACTCTTGTAGCCTTTGTGGATGTATACATCCATTCAGCAGTTAACCATAGCCCATTAGCATTTTGAGCAAATTTCCAACAGGCTTGAATTAATCGGTCCCGATTGCATCATGAAGGTTTTTTCTGTAAGTTTGATTAATGCCAGAATTGATTCAAGATAAAACAATATTTTCCTTACTGGAAGTCAGCCGCAGTATCCAAAAGACGCTTGCAGAACGGTATAAGAGTTTGTATTGGATTAAAGCCGAAATGAATAAGCTTAATCATTATACACATTCGGGCCATTGCTATCCTGAACTGGTCGAAAAACAGGATGGCAAAATTGTCGCCGAGATTCGGTCCATCTTATGGAAAGCTGATTATAATCGGATCAACAGCAATTTCCTTAAAATTGCTCAAGAACCGCTACGGGAGGGGATCACGATGTTATTTCAGGCAAGTATCTCCTATGATCCCATGTACGGGCTTAGTCTACGTATTGTTGATATTGATCCGACATTTACCCTGGGTGAACTTGAAAAGGAGAAGATAGACAGTATTCGAAAGCTGAAAGCAGAGGGCATTTACGAGTCCAATAAATCACTTCCCTTTCCCGTCGTTCCCAAACGGTTGGCGATTATTTCAGTGGAAACAAGTAAAGGGCTTTCGGATTTTTACAAGATTATCAACCAAAATCCCTGGGGCTACCGCATCGAATGCACGCTCTTCCCGGCCTTGTTACAAGGGGACAAGTCAGTACCTTCTATTATCAATCAACTTGCTGTTATAGCCGAAAGAATTAGCATGTATGATGTTGTCGCTATTATTCGCGGTGGCGGTGGGGAGGTCGGACTTTCCAGTTACAACAATTATCTATTGGCACGGGCTATTGCTATATTTCCCATCCCTGTATTGACTGGAATTGGGCATTCGACCAACTATACTGTTAGCGAAATGGTCGCCTATAAGAATGCGATTACCCCCAGTGAACTTGCCGATTTTCTGATCCAGAAGTTTCATAATTTTGCCATCCCAATCGATCGGGCTGCAGAGCGTATACAGCAACTGATTCTTACCCGATTTAAAGAAGAACGTCATACACTGTCTCAACTGGCAACGCATATTCAATGGGTCGGAAAAAGAGAAATTCAGATCTCAAGCACGGCTATACAACAAATTCAAAATGAGCTTCACTCACTAATAAAATTACGATTTTATGAATGCAAAACGGCTCTGGCACATACCGAGCGGATTATTCAGCTCTCTGATCCAATTCGCCTTTTAAAACAAGGCTTTTCAATTACGAAGGTCAATGGTAAACTGCTTCAATCCGTTACGCAAGTATCTCCGGGAGATGTCATACAGACGATACTAGAATATGGAGAACTTACCAGTACGGTAACGGATAAATCGCCGCAAGAAACTCAAGAAGATACCAAAAATTAAGTGAAGCTATTGAGCAACAAAAATTTTAAACAAGAATAAAGAATGGAACAGCATTATACGTATACAGATGCCTTTAATGAGTTACAGATCATTGTAAGGGAGATTGAAAATGGAACAACTAATATTGATGAGCTCGCCGGAAAAATCAAAAGAGCATCCGATCTTATTCAAATCTGTAAAGCCAAATTAACAGCGACAGAAGACGAAGTGAACAGTTTATTGCAAAAGCTATCCCCGGATCAGGATACTCTTGATGAGGAATAGCTAAACTAAACGGCAAGGCACATCGAGATCCTCTGTAAAATAATAGCTGGCACACAAACGGTGATAGCCATCTGCTATAATCAGTTTACCATTTGCCCGGACCAGCAAGATTGGAGACAGTTTTTCTTTCTTCTTGATCTTTCTCAGATTTTCCTTCACATGGCGATTGGTTTCAGGGAGCAACGGGAGCGCACTTGCCCGCAAAATATCTTTCGATTTCTTTTTAACTGTACTGCCCCCCCTAAGTTTGTCAACAAAGATCTTACATTCTGCCGGAACAAATAAAAGTTCCAAATAATCATAAGCTGCGGGGAAGTCATGTTCCTGAGGATCAGCTAGCCAAAACACTGGTGTTTTTTCAATTTTAACGGTACCCATATGCTGAATTCTTATAATACTTTTCAGAGAAATATCGTCTTTTTTAATACTGATAAGCGACGACCTGCTTATCACGTCGCACTGTATCTACAAACGCTCTATGTTTAGTGACATTCCCGGTCAATCGCCATACTGTATTTAAACTTTCTTTGTTATAGCGCTGACTTATGATAACAGCCTTAAAGCCCATGCCTCGGATTAACTGCTCTGTATGTTCAAAGTCTGCTTCAGACGATGTTTGTAGTTCATAGTCTTTTATTTTGTGATAATTATCAATATAGGTCTGTAAATAGGTTAACAGTGCCAAAATTATCAAGACCAGCCCAACGCCAATAAAAGCTAAAAATAGGTATCCGGCACCGACACACATTCCCAGGGAAGCTGCAGCCCAGATCGTGGTAGCAGTGGTTATACCGCTTACTTTGTTGTCTTCTTTGAAAATCACTCCAGCCCCCAGGAAACCAATACCAGTAATAATATTTGCGGCCAATCGATCTGGATTTGCTAGTCCAATTTTCAGCGAAAGGATCGTAAAGAGACACGAACCAAAACTCACCAATATAAAGGTCCTTAAACCAGCCGATTTATTCCGATACTCCCGTTCAATACCGATCAGCAGACCTATTAAGACTGACAACAAAATAAGCACAACATCCTGTGTTTCGAAAGGTCGTACAAGGTTATCCATGGGTTCTTTTCTTCTTCATCCAATTTAAGAAAAATAGGGAGATCTATCAAATGATCTCCCTATTTATAAAATAACTTTTCATTGACCTAATACATCGGAACTCCAATCAGTAGTAATGATATATCATAATAAGCTTGATTTTCATCGACCTAATACATGGGCACCTCAATCAATAATAATTTGGCATCAAAACAAGCCTCAATTTCTATTTTTTCCGTTTGGTACAAACCAATAGCATCCCTTCTTGAAAGTGTTTCATTTTCGACGAGGACCTTCCCTTCCAAAACAAAAAGATAAAGACCGTTCTTTTCCGAATGAACGGTATACTCAATTTTTCTGCCCAAGTCTATATCTGCCAGATTAAAATAGGCATCCTGATGGATGTGAACGGCATTGAGATCTGCATTGTCGGGCGAAACAATGGTCGCAAATCTATTGTGCTTATCCAGCTGAAGATACGATTTCTGATCGTATTGCGGCTCTAGATCCCTTTCATTCGGAATTACCCAGATCTGAAGAAATTTAACAGGATCTTTCTGATCAGCGTTAAACTCGGCATGTTGTACTCCCTTGCCTGCCGACATAATCTGCACATCGCCGGTTTCAATTGTCCGCCCATTACCCATACTATCCTGATGTGCCAGTGCGCCCTCTAGGGGTATGCTAACAATTTCCATGTTGTTGTGATCATGCCGGTCAAAACCCTGCCCTCCTTCGACTTGATCATCATTCAGCACCCGTAATGCTCCAAAACTCATTTTGTCCGGATCGAAGTATTGCCCAAAACTAAATGAATGCGCACTTTTCAGCCAGCCGAAATCAACATGGCCCCGATCATTTTCACGGAATATCATCTTTTGCATCTTGTCCTCCTTACTGCATAAGCTTCTACTCCTTAAAAGACAAAACCCATACCAACAGGAATTTACGATTACAATCTGACAATTTGTCAAAAGAGATAACTACAATGGTTTTAGCTTATCTGGAGCAGCCGCATGAACGAGCGCACGCGCGAGAATCCGATTGGGGTCAATGATAATCATACCATTGTAATCCCGTTCCGGAATTGCCAAAGGTAACTCTGCACAACCCAAAATAATGACCTGTGCACCCTTTTTTTTCAGATCATCCACGACCAGTAATAAATCCTCTCTTGCTTTATTAGCGATCGGTACCGGCTGTGCCTTAATTCCATAATCTTCATCATAGATCGCATTATTTACCTTTTCTTGCTGCGGTCCTTCCGGCTCGACAACAATGAAGCCTTTACGGATAAAAGCCTCCCGATATAAGCTACAGATCTGTTCGCCCGCAGTAGATAGTATTCCTACTGTCGTTTCGGGATAATTTGCGTCCACAAACCGGACGGTCTCATGAACGATATTCAATAGTTTCAATGCACTCCCTGTGCGAGCCATTTCATCCTGGACAACAGAAAAAATAGGTTCTGCATGCGCAGTATTGGAAGGGATCGCCGCTATGATTGCTCCGGCCATCTCTAGTTTTCTTAATATCCCCGCAATAGCTTTTCCAGGATTATCATTGGATTTATCCAATAAATACGCCGTTCGATCAGGGATCACATTTGGGCATGAGAATAACAATAGCGGCAAGTGTTCCTGATCGGATCCTGCCGCCGTTTCATCTATAATTTTCTTTGCAATATCTAGACCGCCATAGGGGCCCAGTCCACCTACTATTCCAATCATAAAACTATTTTTTTATATCTAGATATAACCAATAGCTTTACAAATGGTTTGTAGAAATTACCATTCTATAGCTTGATCCTCATCAGGAATCTGTGTGTTTAATTTTCGTTCCAACGTAAGTGAGCCGGCAACTTTATAGCGAATTGGCACATTGGGAATCATGGTATAATCCGTAAATTCATAATCAATATTGTTAATCGTAAGCCAACGCCATTTCAGATACGGGCGAACTTTATCCATCGCTTCCGAGACTGTATAACTCGCATCTTTGTTCACAACAAACTTAATATTGGGGTTGTCCGAGCGGAAAGTGACTGTACCCGTCTTAGTAAAGGTCGCATATATCTTATAATTCCGTCGATCTTGTCTTTCTTCGTCGATATTCCCCGCATAGAAGAAAACAGTATTTTCGTCGACCACGTAACTTCGGATTTCGCTTTTTACGACAGGCGTCTCATTTTCTTGCCCCTCCATTCTAGTTAAAAGCGCTGCACCCGAATAATTGCCAGAATAATCGTTGAATGGATTAACCCGAAGTATTGCTTTCTTGTAATACTTTCGAGGGTGTCCTTTATAGTTTGCCGAAGGATCATCCATAATCGTCAGCGGCAATACCCATTTTTCAGTCATATCAATGCCTTTCAAAGAAAAATCTATTGCCAGTAAGCCCGTATTTTCGCCCGAATTGATATTGACTGTCGCGGGAAACGAATAGTAATTGCTGTTTAATTGTTGATAATAAAAATCTTTCCGGTTTTGGAACCGTTCAAAATTCAGCACATTTAAGGTATCCGCATCAATCCCGACCCGAACCGCAAAATTTGATTCGTTATTGGTTGATCCACTGACAATCAAAGGTTGTAAAAAGGTACTTTTCGCAGCATCCTTATAGCGAACATAAATATTGGAAACTCCGTTGTTGTCCAAAGGAGCCTTAAAAGAAATATAATGTTCATATTGTTCCTCTTTCCATTCGTCATTGCAGGCTCCAAAAATGAAGGGCATTAGAAATAAAAAGAATTGTATATATAACTTGTTCATAAGACATCTATTTGATTAATCGTTGTAAGTCCATCCAGGATTTTGTGTCAAGTTTTTATTGCGTTTAAGTTCGCTATGACTAATCGGCCAAAACCACATTTTGTCAGCAAAAGTTGTTTTTAAAGCCCATACCGCAACTGGTTGATGAAAAAGATCGCGATCTTTTTGATTCATGAGGATATTACAGCCATATATAGGCAAAGCTTCCTCTATGGGAGCGTCCATCCAACGGCGCAAATCATAGTAACGCTGCCCCTCCCCCATAAGCTCTATAAAGCGTTCGCGCTTCAGCTTCTTTCTGAACTCAACTTTACTACTATATATACTTGCACTGTAATCTGGCACACCACCGCGAATCCGTACAGGCTGTATACCCTTTTTCATTTCTGCGATATCCCTACTAATTGAATAAACACCACCACGCCAAGATGGAATACTATAGGATCCTCCAAGCTCATTTAATGCTTCCGCATATATAAGCAGCACATCTGCATATCGAATTGCAGGCTCTGCTTTCGGAACGATACGAGCCAAACTTCCCCCTTCGTAAGTATCATTTGGATGGACAAACTTTTTAACACCGAAACCTGTGCGAAGCCAATAGGCATTGGACGAGTTAAATCCATTTGCTCTATCATTGTCGCGATAATAAAACACCTGCTGGTTTCGATTACGTTCTTGGGTTTCGTTTAACAAGGTCCAGAAGCTACCGTTGTAAGCAACAGACGCATAAAAGCGAGGTTCGCGATTAGCATACTGCAAAGAGACTCCCGGGCGAAGCGGCTTGTATTTACCTTTGTCATAATCTTCTTGCGATACATAGCCACTTAAGCGATTTGAACCATTTCCACGACCTATTTCTTTATCCATACCGGGAGCATCAGTTCCGTTATCCATATAATAAGCGTCAACCAGTTTTTGCGTCAGGCCATGGGTGTTCCATCCTGTCGCTGAGCGCGGAAGCTGATGCGCTACCATGGCATCGATCCCCTCATTCTCTTGATTTGTACCACGTGTAAAGATTAATTCAGGATTTCCAGAGGCCGGCAACGTACCGTCAAATACTTGGGCATAAGATTTCGCTGGATCGATATTTGCCCAGCCATCAGGCCAGCTCTTTTCCGAGAAATTGTTATCTTTAGGTGGTATTACTGTCGCATCATTTCCTGTTGTTTGCAACCCTGTCCAATACAATTGATATACACCTAACTCCATTACATCCCGTGCCGCCGCTGCCGCTTTAGCCCACTTCTCCTCGTTATATTCCGCAGAAAGCAAACGTTTTCCTTTATTATCAAGCAATCTTGCCCCAATACTTGTATTATTGCCATTGGCCAGCGGACTTGCAGCATACAATAATGCCTTAGCCCGTGTTGCTAAAGCTGCCCCTACACTCGGCCGGGCGGAACCATCTTGGCTTCGCTTCATGCCCAAAGCCTCCATTTCTTTTGCAGCCATCAACATCTCATTACTGATATAATTGGCACATTCTTCATAAGTATTGCGTGCGATCGCCAAATTATCATAGCTATCCGTATAGTCTAAGCCTTCATCTGGCAGCAATGGAATGGGGCCATATTTGCGAAGCAAAAGCCAATATAAATAAGCCCGTGCGAAACGTGCCTGCCCGCGGTAGTCCGCAATTTCAGCAGCAGACATTTCAGTATTCATATAAATGTTCTGAATAAACGTGGTTGCATTCCGAATACCACGATAGCATTGTGCCCATGTCCCCTGTTTATCATTCTCCGTATAAAGCCCCATCTTAAACATATTGTAGGACAATTCATTTTTTGACGGATCATAATCCTTATCGCGATCACCGTAGTACATATCGTCAGCGAAACAGTGTGGGGTAAGCCCTTTACTTGCTACATCCGCATTCTCACCTTTGAACTCCAAAAATACATTTGCCAACCACTCCTCCGAATAGAGTTTACTTTTAAACACTTTATCCGTGGTGAGACGATCCTTGAAATATTGATCAGACTTTAAATAATCTTTTGTACAAGAAGAAATGACGCCTGTGCCGAGCAGAAGCATGAATACAACATATAATTTCTTATTTTTCATTTCTTTAAATTTTATAGGTTAACATTGACACCAAAGGTGAACGACTTTGGCAATGGATAATCTTCTCCCCTCGGACTTGCCAGTTCTGGATCCCATAATTTGAATTTTGACCAGGTTACGAGATTGCTGCCAATGACAAAAAATCGAATGCTATTTGCCCGGATACGATTGGCCAGATGTTTAGGCAGGCTATAACCGATATCTATTGTTTTGAGTCGAAGATACTGACCGTTACGCAGCCAAAAGGTAGACTCCCTAAAGTTATTTGGATTAGGTCCATAACTTAGACGCGGATAGGAAGCATTTGGATCTTCTGTTGCAGGATTTCCAGAAATATCAGCTGAAATCCATCGATTATCACCCATGCTACCTTTCATCACTTGCCCCCATTCTCCTTCGCTAAAGGCATATACGGTCTTGCCATAAGTAAAGAAAGTGGATTTACCTGCTCCCTGAAAGTGCACACTGATGTCTAAATTTTTCCAGCTAGCCGACGCGCCTACACCATAGATCAGATTGGGCCTTCTCGTTGCTCCGATAGCAACCCGGTCGCCGTCATCGATGACGCCATCACCATTCACATCCTTGTATTTGATATCGCCGGGCTGGTAGGTTCCGAAGTTCTGTTTTGGACTATTGCGAATATCATCATAGTCCTTAAAAAGCCCCAAAGAAATCAATCCAACAGCCTGATCTACACGGTAGCCTTTTTGATTTTGATATTCATATACATTATTTTCTTCATCGATCGCTGTAATTTCATTTTTACTGTAGGTAATATTACTCCGCCCTGTCAGATTAACTTCGCCCAATTTTCCCTTATACTCTAAACGCCCATCGAAGCCACGCGACTTAACCGCCCCCACATTTGCCCTTGGTGTGCTTTCTAGTCCCACCAAACTTGGCAAATATTTACGCTCCATATAAATTCCTGTTCGCTTTTCATCAAAGAAATCTAGGTTGGCAATAACTTTATCTTTAAACAGGGCTAGATCAAAGCCCAGATTTTTCTTGACAGCCATCTCCCAGGTCACATATGGAGAAGCCACTTGGCTATATCTTAATCCTGTATAATTCCGGTCAACTCCATAGTCTCCCCATTTGTAAACACTAGAAATACCGGAAATTGTATATAGATAAGGGAAACGTTCCAGATCATTTCCAATTTTAAGCTGGTCATTCCCCACTTTACCCCAAGAATAACGAATCTTGAACATGTTCATCCAAGGCATATTTTCCTTAACAAAAGTTTCCTCGGAAACATTCCATGCTCCTGAAAATGCAGGAAAAAACCCATACTGCTGACCAATGGCAAAGTTTTCTGAACCATTATAACCGAAGTTGAAATCAACAAAATAACGTGATTTCCAATTGTAGGTCACGCGCCCGGCCAACCCTTGATTGCGTATCGCGATGCCATTTTTGATATCATCACCAAGATTAACCGTTTTAACAAGTGCATCACGCGTAAACCGAGCGACCGACCCAATATGGTGGTCACCGATATTTCGATCATAGTTAAACATCATATCATAGAATTCACGCCGGTCTCCTTTGGAGAAACTATATTGGAACATTTCTCTCGGATCTGATATATGTCTATAAACTATTTCGCCGTTTTCGTCTCTAGCGCGTTCGGCGAGCCATTGCTCTGGCCATTTTCGTCGCTGTATGTTATTCTCGTTAAAAGTGTCGTACCCGACAATTCCACGAAAACGAAGACCTTTTGTGATAAAATCAAAATTTTGTTCGAGGGTAATATTGGTCTGCACTTTATTTGTCCAGTTCTCATTGAAACCTGTTTGTGTCGCCACCACCCATGGATTTGTCATATTGCCTTCACCAATTGCAGGTACACGGCCATCAGAGTACATTATTGGGGTTCTTATGGGTGAGTATCCAAATAGTACTCCCCAAAAGAAGTCATCACCTAATCCGGGACTATTCCTTTTACTGAGATCTCCAGCCACACCAACCTTAAGCAAGGTCGACTTTGTTATATCGATATCGGTATTTAGACGATAGTTCCAACGTCTAAAATTTGCATTTGTATTATAGTCCTTGCGTAAAGCTTCGTCTGTTTTATACATTCCGCCCTCATCAACATAGCTTCCTGACACAAAATAACGCGCAGTTGGTCCACCACCACTTAAATTTAAATTAGCACGATAGGTCATTGCTCCTTTTTTGAGCAACAGATCTTTCCAGTTCACATTCGGATAAAGATCTGGATCCAAGCCCAATCGTAAGATTTCGAGCTCCTCGGGTTGGTAGACCGGAGCATTGTTCCGGGTAACACGCGCTTCATTAAGCAGGCTTGCGTAGGTTACACCATCCTCAAATTCAGGTGTAATGGTACGTGTATTGTAAATATTCTCATCTTTTATATTAATGTTAATTTTACCTTCCTTACCATGTTTGGTTGTAATTAAAATAACACCATTAGCCCCCTTTGACCCATAAATTGCCGTTACAGCTGCATCTTTGAGGACAGTAATGGTAGCAATATCCTCGATGTTGATATCATTGATATCCCGTTCTATATTATCAACTAGCACCAATGCCGATGTTCCCCCTCCAAAAGTAGAGATCCCCCGTATCCAAAACTCAGAAATATTCTTACCTGGCTGTCCAGACTGCATCATAGCCATTACGCCGGGTACATTTCCAGCTAAGGCATTTGTAATACTGGATGTAGGATTTGATTTCATGGTCTCGACATCTACTGTACTTACAGCCCCTGTTAAGGTGAGTCTTTTTTGCGTACCTGTACCTGTGACAACAACTTCATCCAAAACACTCGTTTCCGCTTCCTGCAAGGTCACATTAATTGTGAAGTTATCTTTTACCAATACCTCTTTCTTCTGATAACCGACAGAAGAAAAAATAAGTGTTTTATAGCGATCGACTTTGATTTTATAGCGTCCATTATTGTCGGTTACCACTCCCCATCCAGGAGCATCTTTTACCGACACGCTCACACCGATCATAGGTGTCTTCTGAACATCGGTGACAAGGCCAATAACCTCCACGCTTTCTTGGGCTATGGTTATTCCAATCACCGCGAACAGCAATGTAAATAGCAGTAATAATCTTTTCATAATTTTTTTATTTATCGGTTTTGGCTACTTTGATCCATCTCCTCAAGTGCAATCTTACGAATACGGCGATTGGCCTGATCTCCAATATAAAACGCTCCTTCCGCTTCATTATAAGCAATGCCTGATGGGCGGTCAAATCGGGCTTCTAGCCGTAGATCCCCATTTACATAACCATAAGGATTACTATTGAGACTAGAACTTCCTCTACCCGCAAAGGTTGTCACACTTGCATCGGGGGTTAAAATCCGGATCGCGTGATTCATCTGATCCGTAAAATAGAAATCATACGCGTCATTCTTACCTGCATCAACATAGGCTTGGTTTTTTACGAATACACCTTGATAAGGATTATTTAAGCGCGCCGAAGAGCCTACACCATCCTGATAACCAAAAGCTCTTATTTGACCGCATACAAGGTAGGGCTGTGTAAAACGCTTCTTTTCCCAGTTGTAATTTACACGGAGAATATAGCCTTGATTAATGACAACGATATAAGCATAATTCCCCGTCGGATGAATGAAAATCTTGTACTCCCATTGTGGATCATGCACCACAAATAACGTCTCATAATCTTTGACGCCTAAACCTTCACTAAAATATTTATTGAGGTCAAATCGAAAAAATTGTCCTTTTTCGTAGCTATTGAAATACATTTCTCCATTCACCGGATGGATTGAGGCGCCATTACACTGTTTATAGGTCGTTAGAACTTCTCTATCCTGCCAATTTTTATCACGCGATAAGCGATAGGTTGCCCGGTCATTCTCGCCCCCCCGATCCTCCGCAATAATCATATACTTCTTATCTAAAGTAAAATCAACACTACGAGGCCGGTCAAAATCCGAACGTTTTTTTGTGATGGTACTATCCTCAAAATTGACAAGGTATAAACCATTATTGTTATCAAAGGTCATCCAGAGATGCTTTGGGTTTGCAGGATCAAACTTCATAAAAGAAGGTTCCCAGAAGCCACTCGCCATTTTATTCTCATCAGCATCCTTGAATTTGCCATCTCTCCAAGGCTCATCGCCACGCGCATTTCTGTAGCCCGCTAGCGTAGACACAACCATCTTACGTTGATAATCAAATATTTTCTCCGCTTTACCTACAACTTGCTTGTCCCGATTACCAACCCGGACCTCAATATCCCCTTTAAATGCCTGTTTAGGTACAAGGCAATAGAGTGACTCCCCTAAGGCGTTGACAACGACAGCCTGTTTTCCACCGATAAAGACCGCTACATTTTTCGGGTCATTACCAAAGTTTTTACCGTAGATCACCAGACGTTGACCTACCCCGCCAGATGATGGAGCAAAGTCAGATACAACCACAGGCTGGGAAGGATCAAAAGGGATCCCCTCATTGACACTGACAGGCTTATCATCTTTACAACTTACAACGCTTAAACTTAGCCCGACAACAGCCCAGATTAATCGATACAATAGCCAGCTAAAGCTCGCTGCTTGTTTAGTTTTCATAAGATATTATTATTGGTTAGAATTTTATTTCAACAACTTTACAATATCACGCCCAACGAATCCCAGATTCACTGACTTTGCGATATCTTCCTTAAAATTTCATTAACATCACTGATTTTAATAGGATAGTTTTAGGACGAACGGATCGATACCCGCCCTATTATCAGGCGAACACTTTGTTTTAATTTCCACATAATTGGTTACTTCTATATAAAGCTAAATGGTATTAGCTGTGTTAAGCTAAAAAAAAGACTTTATGACAATTTCTTCAAAGTCTTCCCGGTTTTTAAAATACTTTTCTACTTATTTTCTATGTTAAATTCGCAAGAACTATCGACCTTAATCCTTTCATTTCGACAGCATGCCTACTATTTTTACAGCGGAAATGAGTGGATAAATTCTATCTTGACTTTCTAAATGCTTCTCTAAGGTTTTCTTTCTATAATTGATTACTCAAATTTAGGGATTGCAAAGACTCTGATACGATAGAATTTTCTCAATAATATGCTTATTTGTATCACAGCAAAATGAGAGTGAAGGTGAAATTTCTAACTAACCTATGTAATAACCTTGTTTAACAAAAAAGGCTGGAATCTGAAAAAATACTTAGCCCAGAATCTTTGGAGAATTAGCAGGCTATTAAATAATTGAGGAAAATGGCTGTCGGGTTTATTATAAGTTGAATCCAAAACAAAAAATCCTGCAAATTAAACATTTGCAGGATTTTCCTTTTGTAGCCCGTAGGGGAATCGAACCCTACTTACATTGATCTATTTATCAGCAATTTACAAACCTCTAATTTTCCTACTCACCGAATAACTCACTGGTTTGACATACGTTTTAGCTGCACGTGCTTTTACATCTCCTAATTTATGGAATTTTGAAAAATGTTCAAAATTTAAATAGACATAACTAAAATTCTTGAATATATTAGTCCCTCCAAAGTCTTACCTATGTGGCAGACTTACTCATTTTTCAGAAAAATTAAAAATGTTAATTTACTTTGTTTTCTCTTTGATAATTGCATAAAGATCTTCCAAATTTCCAATAAGCGAAATAGGTGATAAAGAAACCAGAATAATATAATTTTGATAAGCGATCAACTTATAAGGATTATCTTGCAATATTTTATCACCAATCTGATAGCTTACACGATTAATAAATATTCATTATCACTTTAAAATTTTTTATTGTTTAGGTTTTTCTCTATTGTTAAATAGGGAAAAGATTGTATATTTATTATATCATCATAAGATGATATCTAATTTTTTTTGATCTAAATAAGGTAGATATGTATATCATCTGTATTATCGAAAGGTTATAATCACCTATCTTAACCAAGTAGAATATAGAAAAAATTTGCAAACAAATCTTATTGGAGAATGAGAGACTAATTTAAACAACTTAATTCCAAAGAAATAACGTGATTTCTAAGTTTCCCAATTATAAACAGATGGATGTAATGGATTGCGGCGCCACTTGCCTGCGTATAATCTTTAAATATTACGGGCAGTCTGTATCCATTCATAAAATTCGTAAACTCTGTCAAACAAGAAATACCGGGGTAAATTTATTAGGAATAAGTGAAGCTGCTGAAAAATTAGGATTTCGTACTTACGGAGTTAGATTAACATTAGAGCAGCTCCAAGAAATTGAACTTCCGTGCATTCTCCACTGGAATCAGAATCATTTTGTTGTATTATATAAAGTAAGACGGGATAAATTTTATATATCAGATCCTTCTCTCGGACTAATCACTTATGATGGTAAGGAGTTTGTGAAATACTGGTATTCAGCAAAGGAGCTACATTTAGGCCTGTCTTTAATCATGAGTCCGGGGCCTGAATTTTATCAGCTTGATGAGGAAGAACCCGATCTATCCCTAAAATGGGGAAAGATGTTTAAATACTTCTATAAATACAAGCGCCTTTTTATACAACTAATATTAGGCATGGTATTGGGAACTATTTTACAGTTGATCACTCCTTTTCTTACTCAATCAGTAGTCGATATTGGTATAAATACCAAAAATATCAGTTTTATTAATTTGATCCTTATTGCTCAATTAATGTTGTTTGCTGGCAGTACCGCAGTCTCATTTATTAGATCGTGGATTCTGCTACATATCAGTACACGAGTTAATATCTCTATTCTGACTGATCTTCTTATTAAGATCATGAAGTTACCGATGAACTACTTTGATATTAAAACACATGGTGATCTCATGCAACGCATGGCGGATCAACAACGAATTGAATCTTTTATTACAGGAAATACTTTAAATACTTTATTTTCCATTTTAAATATGGTAATATTTGGTATCTTACTTATCGTATATAACAAAATTATATTTTTAGTTTTTTTTGCCTCAACAGTGCTCTATACATTGTGGATACTTTTTTTTATGAAATACCGGCGCGAATTGGATAATAAGCGCTTTAAAATATCCTCTGAAAATCAGACCTACATGATCGAAATGATTCAGAGTATCAAAGATATAAAGCTCAATAATGCACAGAAACAAAAGCGCTGGAGCTGGGAGGCTTTACAAGCAAAGCTCTTTAAATTTAAGGTAAAGAGCCTGGCCCTGTCACAATATCAATCAATTGGCTCTATGTTTATCAATCAGACGAAAGGAATATTTATAACCTTTATCAGTGCTAAGGCTGTTATTGATGGTGATATGACTCTCGGAGGAATGATGGCGGTTCAGTATATTGTTGGAATGGTAAGTAATCCTGTTGAGGCATTGCTTGGATTTATGGAATCTTATCAGGATGCCAAGATTAGTATGGAACGACTTAATGAGATTTATGAGACGGAAGAAGAGGAGGATGTGAAAAAAGACTATTTAAATAAGTTACCCGAGAAAAAGGATATAGAAATTCGTAATTTGACTTTTCGTTATTATGGAGCAGGAAATGACACCATATTTAATCGCCTTAATTTACATTTCCCAGCGGGAAAAACGACAGCAATAGTAGGGACAAGTGGTAGTGGGAAAACAACAATTCTGAAATTATTATTACGTTTTTATGAGTACGAAGAGGGGGAAATTATTATTGGAGGAAAACGGTTAGAACAATTTGATTTTTCTTTATGGAGGAATAAGTGTGCGGCTGTATTGCAAGATAACTATATTTATGCTGATACAATAGAACGTAATATCACAGTAGATGAAGAGCTCCCAGATCAACAACGCTTAGACAATGCCATTGAAATTGCTAACCTAGGTGAATTTATTGCCGAACAGCCCTTTGGATTGGCAACAAAAATAGGTACAGCTGGTAAAGGTTTGAGCCAAGGGCAGCGACAAAGGCTAATGATTGCTAGGGCTGTTTATAAAGAACCAGATTTTATATTTTTAGATGAGGCTACGAATGCACTAGATGCTAACAATGAAAGAGTTATAATAGAACATCTTGATCGCTTCTTTAAGGAAAGAACAGTTGTCATAGTGGCACATAGGCTCAGTACAGTAAAAAATGCGGACAATATTATAGTTTTAGAAAAAGGAAATGTCGTTGAGCAAGGCACACATGCAGAACTTACAATATCAAAAGGAAAGTATTTTGAACTCGTAAAGAATCAACTAGAACTTGGAAATTAGATGGCTATTAAAGAATCACAAATTATAGAATCAGATATTCACTCCGAAGATATACAGGATATTATCGCCAAACCTCCATCTTGGCTTCTGAGAAGAGGCATAACATTTATTCTCTTAATACTATTACTTATTTTGGGTCTGTCCGTATTCATCCGCTATCCTGAAACAGTGGTTAACAAAGTAAGGTTTAACACAACTGATGCTCCAAAAATTCTTTCCGCAAAAGTTAATGGGAGTTTAGTAAAACTACTAAAGAAAGATGGTGAATGGGTGGAAACGGGCAATCTATTAGCCTATCTCGAGAGTACCGCAGATCACGATCAAATTATATTACTTTTGAACAAACTACAAGAGATTCGTCAACAGCCTAATACTACTTACAATTTAGAGGCATTGATCGAGCCAAAGAAACTAAATCTCGGAGAGTTACAAGTAGCTTATCAGAACTTCTATCTTTCTTACTTGAGCTACATATCATCCCGGGATCATGGAATATATCAAAAACGTAGGTCAGTCATTAATCAGGAAGTTAAGAATGTTAACGAGCAATACAAGAAAAATAGAAATTCTTTTGAATTGCAAAAGCAACAACTTGAACTAGCTGAGAATGAGTATAAAAAATATAAATTACTCGCAGAAAAGAAGGTTATCAGTCCCGCTGAGTTACAAGAAAAAGAAGCTTTGCTGCTAGCAAAACGTCAAATAATTCCTAACACGGAAAATATACTGATCAGTTATGAAGGAAATATCTTGGCTAAAAAAAAGGAGCTGGCAGAAATTGAAAACCAGATCGTTGAAGAACAAAAGAAATTTATTCAATCTCTAAACAGTTTTATTAGCGAAGCAGAAAATTGGAAAAAACAGTATATAATAACTAGCCCTGTTAGTGGAAAATTGATTTATGGAGAGTTTTTACAAAAAAACCAACAAATTTCGGAAGGGCAAAAATTATTCTATATTAATCCCATAAGTGAGAAATATTATGGAGAGGTGCTATTACCACAAATTGCTTTTGCCAAAGTTAAGAAGGGGCAGAAGGTACTTATTAAAGTGAACGGTTATCCGTATGAAGAGTATGGTTATTTAGAAGGAAAGATTGAATATATTTCAGATATTCCTATTCGCGACAGTTTATTCTTTGCAACCGTTAATCTTGATACAGCAAAAATAAATCCACAAATTCAACTTAAACCCGGCTTATTTGGAGATAGTGAGATTATCACAGAAGATAAATCAATTTTTAGCCGTATATGGGGAAATTTGACAAAAAATCTAAGATTAAACAAGTAAACTTAAAATACTTGCAATAAAACTGAGGGTAGACATGTAAATTAGAAAAAACTTCTCAATCAAGTTATCAAGAACGCGGGTGTTATTATTGAATAACAACCGTATTGAATTATTTCAGTGAGACACCTTACTGCCCCAAGTATTTATGACGGAAGTACCCCAATTTCTGAAATCAAATCAAATATTTTCTCTTGGTTTAATATATAAAGTCCTAATTGATCAGTTGAAATACCATCCTCTATTTTGTATGGAAAGATCAATTTACCATCAATAAACCTCGCAGAAATATGTTTAAAGTCAATACGCTCATTTTTCTTTAACTCTTTTCCCACTTCTGATAAATGTGAAGATATAAAGAAATATCTATCAGAGATCGCCGTAAATAAGCCAATTATTTTCAAGGTGGCATGACATGCATCACTATAATTCGTTCCTCTAAATAACTCATCAAAGATCACGATTACTTCTGTTCGAGATTTCAATATTTCAAATATGTTTTTAATTCTTATAACTTCATTATAAAAATGGCTGTAACCCTTTGAAATATCATCAGGCAAATTTATAGTTGTTAAAAGGCCATTAAAAATCCCTGTTTTCATAGATTTTGCTGGAACAGGTAAACCAATATGTGCCAACATAATTGCTATTCCAAATGCCTTCATATATGTCGATTTTCCTGCCATATTGGCCCCAGTAAGAAAATAAACATTTTTATTTGGAACAAAATGTAAATCATTTCGTACAGGATTTAAAATTAATGGGTGAAATAATCCGTCAATTTTTACCTTACTACTATCCTTTATATTTTCTATAGTTGGAATAACAAAATCATGAATTTTCATCGCTTTAGCGATACTTTGATATGCATCCAAAATGTATACTGAAGCAATCGTCTCTTTGATTTCCTTATAATATCTATCCCGAAATATTTTATCAATACTATAAATTTTTAATTTAATAAATTTACCTTTTATATTTCGACTAATATCTTCAATATCTAAATCATCGTATAACTTTCTAAAAGAACTTTTATATTCCTCCAATATTTTGGAAGAACTATGAAAATCATAATTGTAAAAGTTATTTAAGACTTTTAATAAGTTTGTTATATCATTGACGGATTTTTTTATTCTATAAAATTCTACTTGATTATGATATGAAAAATCTAAAAACGAAAATAACCCTCTAATTTTCGATCTTCCAATATTCTTTGGTTGAAAATTGAGATAATTATCAATTTCAAGCATCTCACTATTATTCAAATTAAATTCGAATGCTCTTTCCCCTAACGATTTTATTAGATTTTGCCTAGATCGAATTTTATTTAAATCTGTTGTTGGAGATCGGAATAAATCAAGAATTATCCTGCTTCCCTCGTCTGTTTGCGTACAATCAAATAGACTAAAGACATCCGCATTGCTTTTTCCATACAGTGTCGAAAAAATATCTAAATCTTTTAATGTCTGTTCATCTATTTTAAAGTCATGCATAAAAAATGGAGAATGAAAAAAATAAAGATAACAAATATTTGCATTAATTACATTATAATCAGATCATTAAATATTCACTTTATCAACAGTTTCTTTTATAAGTTCATATGCTTTATGGCGTTTAATATCATCATAAATATAATTTGTGACCATAATTTCCTTCAGAAATTTGTGGGATATGGTTAACCCAACCAATCTTTGACTTAATTCGTTTGGAGTCCCTATCAATGCTGATTGAATTATCGGTTGTAGGCTAGCCTCTATGATTTCGCTGTCTTTATATAATGGAGCTTCCATTGGTGCAGAAAATGGAATCGATCTATTTGCCTTAAATCCTGTAAGCATATTTAACCAACTTGAGGAAAGATAAACAGATTCTTCATGACTTTCAGCTATAATTGTATTCAAGCAAATCATAAAATAAGGAGTATCCAATTGATATGATGGCCGAAAGTTTTTAATATAGCCTTCATATGCATCAATTCTTGAATCGTCCTTTATATGTGAACCATATACATATGGTAGCCCAAGCCTTCCCGCTAGCCGAGCACTTTTTATACTACACCCTAGAACCCATAAAGGTATGTTAGAACCCTCCCCGGGAATCGCTCTGATTTCTGAATATCTATTAGTTTTATCAAAATATTTTTGAATCATTTTAATATCATTTTCAATTTGAATTTCCTGTGAGCTAAAATTCATCCTTTTTATTTTAGATTGCACGATTGAATCGCTTCCCGAGGAACTACCTAAGCCCAAATCGATTCTGTTAGGAAATATTGACTCCAAAGTCCCAAATTGTTCGGCTATAATTAAAGGTTCATGATTTGGTAATAAAATTCCTCCAGAGCCTACCCTTATTCTATTAGTAATGCTGGCTATGTGACCAATTAATATTGATGTGGCAGAACAACCAAAATGATCAGAGTTATGATGCTCAGCAAGCCAAATTCTAGAATAACCCAATTTGTCTAATAGTTGAGCATCATCAGAAGATCTTTTAATAGCATCCAATATCCCTCCTTTATCTGGAATTATAGCAAGATCCAAAACAGAGCAATTCAATTTGTTCATTCTTTAATTTATTTATGTTAGTATTCCAATTATACTTTATTGACATCAAATAACCGCTTTTTTAAAAGGTAAACTTAATTAACATTGCACAGATCTTTTAAAATTGATATTGCTTTTTCTTTTATTGAGTCTTTCCCTTCTATTATTTCACTTATAGTTGGTGTAACGTAATAATCAATATCAATGCCTTTCTTCTGGGTGTCTTCAAAATCTGGGTAGTAAATTCCTAATCCTGAAAACGATACAATAGTACTATCTGGCAGTGCGATTTTTGTAACATCACCATCAGCTCCAGCCGTTTGGCTGCCTACGATAAACGAATCTGAACGCCGCTTAAAATACATAGTTAGAAATTCTGATTGGCTAATTGTAAGCTCATTCACTAGAATAGCAATTTTACCTTTAAAATAATTCTTAACAATCTTTGTTCGACTAGTAACACCTTTATAATAAAAGAGTCCTGGATGCTTGACACTCCCACATGTCCATCTCGCGAAATCAATGCTCTCATTAATCAGTTTTCCATCTTCAAAATATTCTAGCATTTTTGTTGATGGGTAGCACCTAAAATCTAAAATTAAACCTTTAAATTTATCTAAATCCGTAAGCTTAAAATCAATTTCACTACCCATATAAAAATATCCAATATTATCTCCCAAATCTTGAAAAGGTAAAGACTCTTTATTTTGAAGCCTGGTAAACAATCCTATTTCTTTGAGGGGAAATGTGTCTATTTCAAATTCCATTATTTTAGAATCCCTTTCAATTTGAATTAGCATGCTTCTTTTATTAGTACGTAGAAGTTCAATTCCTATTTTCCATAGTTTACTACTGTAATTTGATGCTGAAAGAAGCTTTTCTTTATCTTCAATAATCTTTTGAACATCTTTATTATTTATTTTTTTTATAATATCTCCAATTTTCAATATGTTTTTTGTCATTAATGTAAGATTAGGGAATAATCTGGTAACAATTGGTTTGTTCTCTATGAATGCGATCTCATATGGAGCAATTCTATCTCCCTTATCCATTGTTATATACCGGTCCTCAACGACATCAGCATGACCATCAGTTAAATGGCTAACTAATTTCTGTATAACATTTCTATAAGTACTGGCATTGTCAACCTCCAAAAATAATGGTATATATTTAATAAGAATATTATCCCAATCCGCTTCAATTATATCTCTATATGGATAGAAATATGCTATAACATTCCACATCCTGAATAAAGCAAGAAGCTGTTTGTTTTTATCCGGAAAAATAATATCACTGTAAGCTTTTTCATTATCAAAACTAGGCCTACCCGTTTCTAAATCTATACTTACATACTGATTATTTCCTTCCCGCTTTAATTGACTGATTTTTATTAGGATATTTGACAGCTCATTGCCTAAAACTCGTTGACTATATATCCAATTTATTTCAGGATATAACCTAACATTCTTATATTGCAAAATAATTGGTGTATCATCTAAGCTTTCACTCTGGAAGCCTTTAAATGATCTAATCCAATCGAAAATTAAATTATTACGATCTTTGTAAGTTTTTGCATTAAGAATGGGTTGGAACATCTTAATTAATTCAATATCCCAATCAACTTTCTCATTCTCGATAGTCGGGTCGTAATACTTAATAAAGCCCCAAACTTTACATAGAACTGATAAATTCGTAATTTGCTCTTGATCAATGTTATTGAATTTAGCATTTTCAGAATTGAAATCGCAACTTAATGACAGACAAATAACTAATGCTATAATTTTTAAATGGGTTATCTTCTTTGCATAGTGAATAATCATTTTTTATTCCATTTAAAATAGTATGAACTTGATATAATGTCAAATAATGTTTGGGAAGATTCCATATCTGAGAACGATTCTTCCTCTAATGGATACCTTGAAATATGATTTTCAATACAGGTTAATGCTGTTGCCCACAATTTAGTTCTTATATCATAACAACATTCAATCGTATCAAAGTCATATATTTCCTTAGATTCATTATACCAACTCCTATTCCCATATTGCATAATACAAAAACGAAGTTTCAATAATGAACATATCTTAATTTTATCTTTACCAATATCTTTGATAAATTGAAGAGTGTCTTCCATCATACTAAAAAAACTCTTTTCTAAAAGTGCTATATAAAGTTCAAGTTTAATAAAACATGAAAATTTAGCTATAATATCTACTCTAATGTCAATATTTTCTATTTCATAATCTTTTTCAGCATATTGTAGAATCTTTTTTAAAATTATAAAACAACAATCTCTTATTGCCCATTGTCTATATTTATTAGAACTATAATTATCGGCAGTGATTCTAATATAAAAATAACGCACTAGATCAAGGAGAAAGTCAATGGAATGATTCGAATTTTGATTTGTCATAAAATAACAATAGAATAAATCATCGAAATCCTCTAAAACGATATCTGCATCGCCATCCAAATAGTCATTCTGGATAAGAAAACCCAATAACCAACCGGTTCCAATTAGACCATTTGAAAAATTGAACGAATTTTCTTCTATAACTTTTGAACACCAACTTTCAAGTAAATATGAATTACTTTCATTGTCTTCATTTTCACATATAAAAAGGGCCAACAAATCATAAATGTTTTCGATCATTATATACTTGCTTATAAAAAATAAACTTTTTCTTCTTTAATATTTTCGACGATGCTATTTGTACATCTTAAATTATCGCTTTCAATTTCTTCAATTAGGAGAGATGAAGAATTTATGTATATTACTGGGTTTGAATTATAATTTGGCGACTCTAAAAATTTACCGTCATTAACAGAAAATAACTCAATATCCAATATTTTTTCGAATATTGTTACAAATCTTGAATGAACCAAAAATTGTCGTAAAAAAAAGATTTTATAGATTCCCTCTTTTCTCTTTTTTGAGAATACCTCTTTTATAAAAGCCGTGTTTACTACCATCAAGAATGGTAGGATCAAGAAATCGGTATAATTACTTAAATTTTCCTTTTTCACTTCCTCGAAATCAGAATATTCATTATTTAATATTTTAAGGTTGCTATTCTCAAAATTTTCTAGAAAGAATATATCAAGATTTAGATACTTGCAAATATATTTTTTCACGATATCAAAAATAGCAAGTGAACTCAAATCCATTTCCTTGTTAGCGTACAAAATGATACAACATTTACTAAATATCTGCCTCTCCCTGTCTAACTCAGCTCTCCTTAACCTAATTTCGTTGACAACTATATAACTACATGTTTCATCTGGTATTTTCAATAAATCATCATCGTACCACGGAGGAAAATTTAAATATCTTGTCTTATCAAAATATTTAAAGGGATCCTTCACATTCCCCGTGTAATGTAAAATATTATTTTTGTGCCATTTTTCAATAGGACTTTCTGCCCATGAGAATTCCATTTCGGAATGAATTTTTACAGTTCTTCCAAATAACAATAGATTCCAATATACACTCCACATATCTGCACACCACTCCTGAATACCATGATACTGTGTTTTCAAAATTTTGTTTTGAGCGTAATCCATCTCCCATCGAGTCGAATTGTAATTATGCATAAGACAATATAATCCCTCAGCATCTTTTTCCACTTTATCCCAAAAGCAAGAGCTAATTCCATTCAACAAATATTGAGCCCCTCCTGTATCATTGTCATTAGAAACGACCAATTGTTTGTCTATACCAACCGATTTCAACATTTCATCAAACAACTCAACCGACGATGATTCCAAAATATAATTTATATCTAAATATTCTCTCGTATCTGAAACATAACATATCGACGATGATATATCTATACCCGCAAAAGGTATTTGTGATAATAAAATATCTGAATCATGATAAAAAAATGTTTCTTTTTCCAATCTTTTATAAGTCTCGAAATGCCTCTTTAATATATGTGGACGGATAGAAGACTTATACTTGCTAGACTTTCTCAAGTCTGCATACGCAAAGAAGCATGCAAACCGGTTATATTCTCTAATGAATGATTTAAATTCTTTTGATAATCCGCGTTCCACATTAAATGCAACTAATACATGAATTTTGTCCTTTTTTATTCCTAGAGATCTAAAATTTCTCAATTGAATTTCTAACTGCCATATAAAAAATGTTTCGTCAGGTTGAGCAGAAATAAAAATAATATCTTTAAACATATTGATGACGTTAGAAATAATTCTATTTTTCTCTTACAGATGTTTCCAAGTAAAATTTATAAAGGAAATCATAGATAATAAGCTCAAAATATCTATTATCAGATGAAAACAACCTATTCATAAACATATGAATATGGTCAGACAGGAATTTTTGAAGACTAAAGTGTTCTTTCATCCCATTAATTTTTCCGCGAACTTCCATTATTATATTCTTTAACATTAATGACTCTCTTTCAACGTTAAAAATTAGCCCCCTGTATATTAAGTCATCATTTTCATTTTTTAATACACTATTTATAATCTTACGATTGCTTCTATACTTATTTTTGAATATTACATTATTATTTGAATAACCAAACTCGATTTTAAATGAATTACTCATATTTCTCATAAGATTAAGCTTTTCTCCATTATCAAGATTGAAACCTGCTAAAAATATATCTATTATTCTCAGCGCAATCATCCAACGATATGCATCACTATTATTTGTTTGACTTAGATTGTGTAATATTTTTATAATACACTTACTGCTATAAAAAAATATAGATTCACTTTCTTCAATTAATAACTTGTTATATCTTTCCAATTCTCTTACATATGTATCCAATTGTATTTTCCATATAAAAGAATTTGTAAACTTATCTAGTTTCCCATAAAACATCTCGATAACCTTTCCAAAATCTGACTTTTTCGCAAGCAAAAGTCGAATTCGTAAATGAGGATTGGGATCTGAATACCTCACGAAGAACCATTTTTCTATCAAACGCATTTTTAACAGCTTTTTGATTAGAGTATTTATTTCTAAAATTAGAAAGTTGTCAGAAGAATTAATTCCTGTGTAAAGTTTTAAATATAACCATTCACTTCCTGGTATAAAACATCTAGTAACATTCATATTTTTATTTGAAAAAAGGTAATATAACTTCATTGAGATATGAATTCTGTCCACTTTTAACTATAGATTCCTTTTCTGTAAAAAGGAATTCTGTAAAAACTAATTCTGTTTCGTCTTTTAGTATGCTAATTACAGATTCTAAACATAAATCATTTGAAAAGTCAATAAATAGATTTGAATCATTATTCATTAGCAAAACTCTTTCGGGCATTAAATTCTTATTTTTCCATAGTTTGAATCTCAATAATATCTCTTTGCGCTCAGTCAAAATAAAAATACTTTTGATTGTTTTCATATCCATTAGCCACATAGCTGGTAGAAGAATCGTATTCTTATATTTGATCCGAGGAACAAATGGACTAGAAGGATTAATTTCAACAAGTTTTTTCACCGAAATACCGTTACAGCCATCTTGATTCTGAAGATCACACAATAATTTATATACCGGCGATTTAGCATTATAATAGTTATGAGCTGTTGTTAACCGTGGTAAAATAATTTTATTTAATCTTTTAGATTTTAATATGACTCTATCATTTTTAATAGAGATAGTTAGGTCTGATACACTGATTTTATTCTCATTGGAAATATCTGAATGGCCTGAACAAATAATTTCATAGTCTCTCAAATGGTCTCTATAAAGAATATTCCCAGCACGAAACTCTGGAAGGTGGACAATTTCAGCAACAATTTTATCTTCATGGGAATTCTGCTCTGTTTCAGTAATCTCTTTAATCAAATTCAAAATTGACTTGTCACAATGAGAAAAACGGCCGATTAAATTTGCTGCTGAACACCCTAATAAACCGTTAAATAATATTAATTTCTCTCGTTCATTATCATTTATGATTTGAAAGAAAGCCGCCATAGTATCCGGAAAATCGGCCCAATTTTCTTTAATGCCGTGGACATCGGAGTCAGATAAAACTATTTCTAATATTTTCTCCCTATTTTGATTTAACTTCTTCTGTATGATAGAAAGAAAGTAATTATTTTGAGTTGAATGGATATTGAGAGGTTTTATATCAGCTATTAACTCGGGAATATAACTAGCGCCTAAATTCACTGGATAACCAATGCCAACATCTAAATCTAAAACTTCCATAATATTTACTTCTTGTTGTTCATATCTCTCTATAAAGTGTTTTTTAAAAAGGCTTAACCTTTCGTTATTAATTCTTGGTACGAGTTTGTTTAAAAATCCTAGCACAGCTTGCAGCTCCTCAACAAGCTTAATATTTATTGAGGAATGGGAAGTCATCTTAAATAGATCAACTTTAAAATTAGCCCTGGATTCGTCTTCAATATTAATTTTCTTTAATTTACGTTGTACTTCTTGAAAAATTTCCAGTCTACGAGATGAACATTCAATATCAATATTTCTAGTCAACTTAAAAATAGACTTGGCTGTTTCTGCCTCTATACTAAAGATATTTTGTAGTTTTCTATTTATCCTATCTAGATAGTCTCCTCCAATTGTTGGATAATACAAATCATCTATCAAAATTTTGTTGGTTATCAAATCTTTGACATAGTCAATACAGTCTTCTTCTTCATATCGTTCATTTAATAGCTCTTGGATTAACTCTTTTGGGTTCATTCCTCTTCTAGCCTTTTGTAATAGTTTCCATAAAGTAGATGAATAGGGAATTTGGCTAATTTTACTTGTCCCATTCTTAAAATCCATTGGTTCAACGTAACGGAAATAGTTTCCTATTCTATATATTGTAGGGTTAGGATAAAAGAAAAGTTCTTCTTTAATCTCCCTTTGTTGGATCAATTTGTCATACAAGCTATAAAGCAAACTCGTATCGAGTCTAGTGGAAAAGGCTGGAGGCTCAACAATTTCCACAAAACTGGATTCACTTTTTATTTGTGCAGTTAAACAGCAAGAGAATAAGCCAAATGGGGTACATTTAGTTGACATTCTAATTAAATACCTTATAAAACTATTTTCTATTCTCTCTTTTTTATTCCTATCGACAATTTCACCCCTACTTAATTTCATCAATTGTTGAAACAAAACTGGGGATGCAATATAAATAGCTTCTTTGATAAAATCTTGTTCAAAAAGGCCTATTGCGTTTCTACGATCAGTAAGTAAATTATTAAGATTATCGAATGGTAATTGTGGGCTGCGAATAATTAAAGAAGAAAATGGCTTGAAATGCATAGATTACTAATTACAAAATAAATGGTCACTAAACCGATAAAGTAAAATATCAATTTAGTGACCGTTGATAAAAATTTACAATGGACAGCTAACACATGAATTTGCTGTACCATCAACATGTAAAACAGTTGTTGAGGTTTGTTTTGATGTAGTCGTACTACCGCAATTGTTATACAATTCGCTGCATAAATAACACGAGACTAAATCTGTCGATCCACCACCTTCCACTCTTGCCATTTCATAATCCTCTAGCTTAACAACATCTTTCTTACTTAATGAGATTTTTTTCAACTTTTTCATAACTTTTTTTAATTAAATTATTATTAAACATTACCAATTATTGTTAGAATTAAGGATGACAACCCGCCCCTGGCTCACCGCCGCCACCGGAAGAAATGCCTGGTAGTGGCGTTTTTTTAGTTGTGGTACTACCGCAATTGTTATACAATTCGCTACATAGATAACAAGAAACTAAATCTGTGGATCCTCCACCTTCGACTCTGGCCATTTCGAAGTCATCCAGCTTGATTACATCTTTTTTGTTTAGAGAGATTTTTTTGAGTTTTCTCATAATTGAATTTTAAAATTATTAATAAAAAAATATAATATGTTATTTAGACCTAGTAATCCGATTGTATTTGGATAAATTAAATTGACAGCAACAATATCTCATCCCATTTTTGATCATCATCTAGTATTACAGATGCTAAAACTAAACCTATGCCTGAAATCCCAGTTAGTAAACTGTAATCCTTTTGCCAAATTCCACCCATATTTGTCTTATATCCAGCTAACCCATCATCAAATTCGGCAAAATCTAAAGTTCTCTCTAGCCAATATAGGGAAGCTTCGTGAAACTCAGATATATTCGTCTCTATATACATTCGCCGAAATATCAAACAAACCCCAGCACTTCCATGGCAAATTCCGGCATCTTCAATTTGTGTTTGTTCAAATGATGTTCTCTTAGTTGATGCTAGCAAAATATCTATAGCTTTTGATTTTAACTCGACATCATTGAGCGCACATCCCGCAGTCCAATAGCAAATTCCGACCCCTAAATCTCCATAGCACCATGCCAATCTACTCTCTGATTGATTTTGTTTCGACTGATAAGGAAAGAATGAGTAGTAATTGTCGTCTAGTCGTTGAGAATCAATATAGTTTATCGCTCCTAACAACATTTTTTCCAAATCACTTTCTCTGTTAGATTTTTCTTTAATTAGTTTACTCAAGAACACTACAATACCGGCAATCCCATGGGATAGCGAAATATTAAATCCTATTTCCCCCTCTCTATTCAATTTGGATTTCCACTTATATATGTTTTTGTTTTTATCAACCTCTGCTGACTCCAGCAAATAATCAATTATTTTATTAACTATTTTTGAATCACCCTTATTTAAAAAATATAATCCAATGCCTAAAGCTCCATGCAATATGTCATAATGGTTGTTAGCCATTTCAACTTCTAATTTTTTAAGGAGGATTTTATCAAAATTAATGGATTGATCGATTTCAACTTCCATTATATCCTGCCGCTGAAAATATTCCAAAATATATAGGCAACCAGAAAGTCCACTACAAAAGGTTAAACTGTTGCTGGTCGACAATAATTTTTGTGTAAATTTTTGAGAAAAGTATTCTACAACTGGCATTAATTTATCGTCAAGTTCTATAAGTTTACAGAGAAATAATAGCGCTCCAAAATCACCGTCGTATAAACCCACCGATTGGCCTAATTTTCCTTCATAATCTAACCGTATAATTTCTTTTATTTCCTCGAGCTTTAAATGCGCTTTTTTTTCAATTAAGGAATAGCTACTTGTCATTTGTTTATAATTTATCTTTTCTTGTCGTGGAGACAACTTGTTCTATAAATATAAGTAGAAATTTTTATAAAAGAAATAAATATAATTTTTCTTACATATATTTTAATGGATATATTCAAGTCATTTCAAAACATATAAATAACAGAATTGAATATTAAAATAATAAATGTGCATTTATTTATTGTAAAATTAAATTATATATTATTCATCTACCAAATCTATTACATATCAAAGCAAATTTTGATATAAAAAATAAATAATCAAAAAGTCATATAAATTTAAAGTTTGTAACAAAAAACTACAAATCATCTAAATTGTGTAATTAGCTTCATAAACAAATTATTTCCACCTAACAACTCCTGTTATCACCTAAGTATAAAAAGATAAATATAATATGAAATACTTTTTTTGTAAATTACAATATAATGGTCTAACTATATATGAAGAAAATAAAACACTCTGTACTTGATTTAGTCATAATTCACGAAAATGAATCGCCGAAAGACGCAATTTATCGACTATTGAGGGATTCTCAAACAATCGATAAATTAGGATACACTAGACTATGGATTGCCGAACATCACGGGCAAGACTTATTTGCAAGTGCCGCGACATCTATTCTAATAGGCCATATAGCAAAAAATACAAAAAATATCAAAATTGGCTCTGGAGGTATAATGATGGCGAATCATTCACCACTAATTGTCGCTGAGCAATTTGCTACTCTTGAAGCAATTTATCCAGCTAGAATTGATTTAGGAATTGGGAGATCCTCGGGCAGTACTTCAGCGATAGCAGAATTACTAAGAAGAAACGATTATAGTAATGTCTATTCTTTCAAGGAAGATTTAGATATTCTTCACCAATATTTTATCAACGAGAAAAACGCTAAAATTAAGGCATTCCAGGGAGGAAGAATTAATGTTCCAATTTGGATATTAGGTACAAGTATAGATAGCGCATTAATAGCAGCAGAAAAGGGTCTACCCTATGCTTTTGGCGCGCACCTATCTCCTTCTTTAATTGAAAAGGCAGTACAAATATATAAGGAAAATTTCACTCCATCTAATACATTGCAAGAACCCTATCTTATAGTATGCATAAATACATGTATTGCAGAAGTTGATCTAGAAGCCCGTATTTTGTCAACCAGCCTCCTAAATATGATTTATAACACCAAACATAATAATACCGCTAAATTTTCTCCACCGGGTGATATAAATAAATTTAAAGAATTAGAATCAATTGATTTTTTGAAGCCAATAATAAATAATTCTGTTATTGGTGACTTAAAAAAACTTATAGAAAGAATTAAATTATTGAAAAAATCGTTAGCAATGGATGAAGTAATGGTAACGAATTATATTTATGATAAAAAAAAACGGCGCGAGGCTTTTGAACTAATCTCCAAAGCCTTTCAAATAATAAACAGTGAAATTTAACGACAAAATCCAGTATTGATGAATTGAATATATGTAAAATAATTATGATTGAAACTTTTTTCTTATTCGACACAAACATCCCAAATAAGTCAGAGACTGACTTATTAATTAACCCGAGCATTATTGGCAATTGCTTTCAGAAACTTCGACACGCATTGAGATGGGGATTAGAAAACAATGAAGATGCTTTATATTGTGTTTGCAATGAAACCTATCAAAAAAAATTTAATTTTGACAAATTAGATAAAACGATTAATGAAGTTTTTTCACAAAATATCTTCCTATTATATATAGACGCCGAATTTGAAGAAGAGATTAATATCAATAACAACCTATCTACAATAACAGGAATTACTAATATTATATCCTTTATCGTTATTAAGCCAATTTTTGAACATGCTCTAAGAATCTTGGAAGCTATCCCTGAAGATTTTTCATATTGGCTTCCATTTTTGAAGTCTCTAGCTCCACATTCTTTTATTTTAAATTCTAAAACTACTGAGTCTAAATACCAACATTTTGTACAGATCATTTCTCCGTTCAGAAATGCAGGAAACTATTTATTAACTTATCTAGACTCTATAATAAGTCAAGAATTTAAAAACTATAAAGTATGGCTCATAGACGATTATTCAACAGACGGAGGGATAGAAAAGGTTCCGGATTCGCCATTTTTAAGTAAAGTTATTAATAAAGAAAGAATTTATGCACTTCAAAATATTTTAAATACCCTATTAAATGGAGAATTTAATGATGAAGACATTGTTTGCCTTATTGATGCTGACGATAAGCTGCCTCATAAATTTGTATTTGATATTATCAATAATGTTTACATGGATGATAGTGTATTAATGACCTATGGTTGCGCTTTGATCATTGGAAGAATGGAGAAGCTGGGCAATGCATACACTGAGAAGGAGTTTGATTATTTAAGAAAAAGCACATGGAAAGCTTCTCATTTGCGTACCTTTAAATATAAAGTTTTTAAAAAATTATTAAATATCGACCCAACTTTAAATAATTTACGCGACGCCCAAGGAAATATTATCAAAATGCCTTATGATATGGCCTTATTATTTCCATTAATGGAGTTATGTGGATTTAAAGGGGTTAAATTTTTAAACACCCCCACTTATGAATATAGAATTCACGACAACAATGACCAATCTATCAATTTTGAGCTTCAACATTTAGGAGAAATAGAAATACGGAATAAAAAACCGGTAATTTAACTTTTGATTTCATTATAAAAAAATGAAAAATACAGCAGCAGAGAATATTTGTACTTCGGTCTTTCCTTATGGATGAAATTGATGGGATTGAAATGTTGTAAGAAAGTGCTCAGTAAAATACTTCTATGAATATGCAAAATAGTTGAAGAAGTATGGTCTAACCATGCTATACGTCTCGAATGTAGATACTCACAATACGAAAGTAATATAGTCTGTTGTTATTTTACAAGATATAATCATCCAAGTCTTTGCTGGACCACATTCATAAGGAAATTCTAATACTAAATTATAAGGTGATGCTACTAGCTTTAATGAAGGATGCATTACGAATGTAACAAATTCTACTCTATTGTATTAAATTTTACGGGATGGAATAAATATTCTCCTTGGATCTCCTCCTTCATGATGTGTGGCAGGTATCTAAATGTTCCATTATTGTCATTATCAATAGCCTTTTTTGTACATGGAATAATTAAAGGTTTACTTTTGTCAAACTGCGCTTCATCTGCGATATCCGAGATTGAAAAACCGTTTAAACTCAACATAGTTGGTACTAATACCTCGCTATGTCCACTAGCGCCTGATTTTAGTATCTGATCCAAAAAATAAAGTGCTTTGGCTGAAAATCGTGCAACAGGATTAAATGTACGTATTTTAAATTTTGGGGAAATTGTATGGTTAGGAATAAAGATGTCATTCCACCAAAACCAATGTTTTGCGTCTTTATATCGAGTATTATAGCAGCCTATAAAATCAGTTGTGTTAGCTACGAATCTATTAAAGAAATCACTCCAATGACCGTTGTACACCACGTCGTCTTGTATTAGCCAATAATAATCATACTGTGGATTTTGTTTAAAAAAATACAATAAAGCCAGATGGGTGCTGTAAGGTATAATAGCATCCTCTTTGAATGGGGTGTATCCCATTTGTTCACAATTGTGGTGTTCATATAAAGTGCTGTCGTTTTGTTGCTTATAATGGAGCTTATTGGTGATGATCGAAAAGACGTCGGCTGTCTTTAATTGCTTCTTTAATTTTTTGTATCTTCCTTTATAGCGGTCGATATTATCGGTTAGGTATACTACTACTGTTTTCTTATTATTGTCGATTTGAAAATCTAGCAAGTTTTCTGTCAAATTGTTTATTAGTGCGCTGGAATTACGCACATTGAATTTTCGAGCAAAAAGGCTTTTTGATTTTTTTACCAGATAAAGGTTTTTCTCTGTTAGTACTCTCGGGTGCGTGTATGGATAATCCCACTTAATTAAATGGAGATTTTGATTCCGAAGATTATTTGTGATATAAGAATTCTCACAGTTCAAAAAAAGTGTTTGAAAAAAACTTTCATCTGGAATTTTAACATGACGGAAGTAAGTTATGAAATCAGGACTGTTTTTCAAGAACATAAAAATAATGGATAGTGCTTTGTACGGAATGGAGAACCATTGAGAACCACCGTAAAATTTGATTGATTCCGATACCGTTTCGTAAAGTGGGAAGCGGTTAAGACCTCCTGTGTGCCATAATTTCCGAGGAATCGGTTCATACTCTATAAAAATGGTATCTGGATGACTATTTAAGTACCTTTCAATATGTAGGTTGCTTTTTATAGGCAAATCGGCTCCGCTAAGCAAGACGATTCGCTGTCTTTTCTTTAACTCTTTCCGTATGAAATCAAAAGCATGTAGGGTAGCATCTACCAAAGCGAAAGAGCCCCAGTAGCTTGAGAATCTTTTCGGTGTAAAGTGGCAATTTGATAATTCTGAAATAGATTTTACAAAAGGAGTAATATCTTGATTTCGATCAATGTGTATGACGAAGTGATTTTTTTTGTTTTGCAGTTTTTTAACAATGATACTTAGCATCTCAGGAGAGGTGTGCGCAAGAATTACGTATATCATACAATGGTTTAGTATTTTTTTGTACAATATACTGCTTTTTTTTTACCTAAAACAGGACATTCCCTAAAGGATACATATTGTAAACTTTTTTCAGGATCGGACAATGGGTAAACCCATACTAGGACGATACTTTACGACAAAGTTGTAAATCTATTGCAGGACGATCATTAAAAATGTGTAAACCTATAACAGGACGATACATAAAAGCAAGCAGAAGTTGGGCAGAGCCCTACTTTTCTTGTCCCATTTGCCAGAAATGGGGTTTAGAGTATCCTCCGGGGATACTCTATAGCCTCTAAGATATTATAGGGTCCATTTGTGATATACCAGTCAGTATACTTTATAATTCAATCCAACATGGGAAATAATAGGCTGTATATAGAATAGACAATATATCTATTAGGCTATCAATATAGATAAATATATCGCTGGTTATCTGAATAAGCATTCATTTAGCTATAACTGATGTAGCTTTTACCCCCCATCTCTTCGAATATGAAAACTTTGAACACAATTTTTGACAATAATTCCATCACTTGATTGGTTAAGGTGTTAAGCTCCAATCCCAAATACAACAAAGTTTCTCTTGCATCCCATTGGAACCCCATTCGCTGCAGAAGGCTGATCTGATGGTTTCCGATAGCGTTTCTATTTCTGAGAGTTTTTATTTTGGGAATCCGTAGGTATAACTTTCTACCGCTGGTAATTATGATACCAAGATCCAGTTCACTATCGAACATCAGTACGACTTTTTGAACTTCCTTCCGTTTCAATTTCTCTAGTAGATCAGCCACAACCCTGGAAAAGGGCGAGTCTGGGTTCACATTACTATTCAGTCCCTCCAACTTCTTCTCGGCATCTCCTATCCACTGCTCGTAAAGTTCCCTTAATTTTTTTTGACCCGCCAATGAGCGATTCTTTTTATAGTGGGTAATCTGCCCAATCAGGATCTGTTTTTCACCATAATCGGGGTCAAGGATTGTCTGCAATATCTGTAACTCCCTATTGACCTGTCGCAACCTCTGTGCATAATAATCTGCCGTCATATACTCCCATTCCTTAATGCTGGTAGAAATTAACTTTTTCAAGTCACTTGCTTCCTTCTGGTACAATCCGATCAACATTTTATTATGTCGATCAGAGTGAGCGGTATGATATAAGGATCAATCATGTTCTGGAAGATACAAAGCTATATAGTGATATGGTCGATAAAGCGAACAGTTTTCTCCAGGAGCTGACTGACAGGCAGATATACTTGTAGAAAGATATTTATGGTCTATCTTTCTGATTTGCTATTTATTAGCTTGCAAAAGCAGGGAAGCAATATTTTAAAACATTGCTTCCAATAAGATTTAAACAATATTCAGATCAGTTATGATCCGTTCTTAATAAGATAAAAGCTTGAGGAGTACATAGGT